>Ga0207773_100042_pt1 | contig 136867 bp, 124 predicted proteins | sample TtaePargueraPR_2_FD_187281 | JGI IMG/M metagenome (GOLD analysis project Ga0207773, IMG submission 187281) | Aerobic enrichment media microbial communities from Bioluminiscent Bay, La Parguera, Puerto Rico - Tt and M1 (3) (SPAdes) | ecosystem: Environmental > Aquatic > Marine > Unclassified ... | reverse complement strand
GTCTCACCTGCGAGGTGCCCTCTCGAACCGGGTGGTAGAAGCGTCAGAACTCCTATCTTTCCAGTTCAGAGGGCACTTTCTATAGCCGGGGTCCTGCCGGTCCAACCTTCATCGGTGGATCGAGGCTAAGGTTGATTGATGAACACGACTGACCCTTCATGGCGGAAGTCCACCAGATCAAGCGGCGTGAGCAACTGTGTCGAGGTGGCCGACAACCTGCCCGGCCGGGTCCTGGTCCGGGACACCAAGGACCGCGACGGCGGCACGCTGACCTTCGACGCCTCCGCCTGGCGTTCCTTCGTCGAGCTGGCCAGGAACCACCGCTGACCCAGCCGCCCACCCCGCCAGACACCGTCGAAGCGCCGGCCCTACCAGCCAGGGCCGGCGCTTCATCTCGGTCAAGCCGGTCGGGCGGGGTCAGGCGGCTGCTGGGGTGTCGACGTCGCCGACGTGGTCGAACCCCGCCCTGCGGTTGAGGTTGCCGCTCAGGCGCGCCGCCCGCTTGCGGCTCAGGACGCGGGAGGCGAACGCGATGCCGCGATCGGACAGACCGCCGGGGAACGAAATCTCCCTGCCGCACGCGAAATCGTCGAGCGACTTCGCCGCGATACGCTCGGGCGGGACGGCTCTGGTGTGCATCTTTGCGGTGGTGCCATCGAAGAACCCGGTCGCGACAGGTCCGGGATGCACCGCCATCACCCGTACTGCAGTGTCGCGAAGCTCCTCGGCGAGGGCTTCGGTGAACGAAAGCACGAACGCCTTGGTTGCGGCGTAGCTGGCCTGGAACGGCATGGGTTGGAAGCCGGCCACCGAGGACACGTTGATGATGCCGCCGTGGCCACGCTCCAGCATGCGGCCTCCGATGCTGTGCACAAGGCTCATGAGAGCGGTGACGTTGAGCTCGACCGAGTCGACGTTCGGAGCCAACGGGCGGGTCAGGAACGGGCCGACCGCGCCCATGCCAGCGTTGTTGATCAGCAGATCGATCTCGACGCGCTGCTCGGCGAGGGTGTCGACGATGGCGTGCGGCGCGGCGCGGTCGGACAGATCAGCGGCGAGTACGACGATCTGGGACCGGTGGGTCTGCCGCAGCGTCGCGGCGAGCTTCTCCAGCGCTTGTGTCGAGCGGGCGACGAGGACGAGGGCGGCTCCGCGGGATGCGAGTTCCCGTGCGTACGCCTCCCCGATGCCCTTCGAGGCCCCGGTGATCAGCGCAGTGGTTCCGGCAAACGAGTGCATCAGGACGTACCTTTCCGGGCCACCGGCCCCACCATATTACTTCGAGACTCGAAGGATAGAATATTTCGAGACTCGAAGCAAATGCGGTCGCCCTTACTAAGCGCCGTCGCCGCCATCACGCAGGGAGCGGACCATCCGCCGCAGGATCCGCAACGCCTCCGACTGCTCGGCCTCGGTCAACCCGGCCAGCATCCTTACCTCGACCGACCGGACCGCCACTGTCGCCTTTTCGAGACTCTGCCGGCCCAGAGGGGTGAGCCGCGTGGGCAGCACCTTCCCGACGGGCGCTTCCGCCGGCCTGGTCACGTAGCCCTCTCGCTCCAGCGTCTGGAGCAGCACGTTCATCGACTGCCGGGTCACGAACGCGCCCCGCGCGAGCTCGGAGTTCGACAGGCCAGGCCGTTGTGCCAGCAACTCAAGGCACGAGTAGCGCGTCACGCTCATCCCGAGTGGTCGCAGCACCTCCTCCATGGCCACTCGGAGCGCGCTCGACGCCTCCTTCAGCAGATAGCCCAGCGATGTCTCCAGGTCGACGCCCCGCCCGCCGCCCTGCACGCCTTGACTCATGTCAGCATCCTGACATACATTGCGCCATGTCAGGAACCTGACACGACCGGAGGAGATCATCATGCCCGTCACCGGCCCCGACTTCATCTCGCTGCAGGCACGCGACCTCGACGCCTCGCGGGCGTTCTACGAGCAGTACCTCGGGCTCGTACGCTCGCCGGCCGGGCCTGCGCACGCCGTCGTCTTCGAGACCAAGCCCATCGCGTTCGCGCTCCGCGAGATCGTCCCCGGGACCGACCTCGGATCCGTTGCTCAGCCCGGCATCGGTGCAGCCATCTGGCTCCACGCCACAGACGTACAGGACATTCATGATGCTCTCGTCGCCGACGGTCACACCATCGTCTCCGCGCCGATCGACGGCCCCTTCGGTCGGACCTTCACCTTCGCCGACCCCGACGGCTACCAGGTCACTCTGCACGACCGCGCCTGACGATCCCCGGACCCGCATGATGCCTCCGATGGCTTGATGCCTCAGGTGCATCAAGATGCACCTGAGGCATCAAGCTCAACCAGTACCCACCGGCTGAGTGCTCGATCCCGTCCTGCGGTATCAGCAGGTCGCCGCCGGTGTCGGGTCGGCGCCGATGACGGCCGCAACCCCGGCCGGCAACGGATAGACCCGCTCGGCCGGCAGTAGGGCACCAGCACCCGCGTCATCACCAGCGGAAAGCCGGTCACGCACGGCGTGCGCCAGCCCGGTCACCTCGGTGATGGCGACGGTCCACTCGTCGACGTAGCGGTCGACTGCTTCGCCGGACAGTCCCACCTGCAGCGACCGGTACGGCAGCGGCCCGAGCCGCAGTGACCGCTCAGGATCCCACTGCACCCGCACCGGGCTCGTCCTCAGCAGTTGCGCCCACGTATCGCGATCCGGGTACAAGCTTCGGTCGAAGTGGCTCAGGCATGCTGCCGCCAGCGCCCACTCGAACCCGCTGCGCCGGATCTCGACCGCCAGCACCCGCTCCTGACCGGGCTTGGACGCCCACCCGCACCGGTACATCATCCACAGGAACGACGGCTTGATCCACGTCATCCGGTCCCGCTTGAACGGAGCCACGAACCGCCCGTTCGCCAACGCCGGCACTGCGATCTCCGCCGGATACGCCTGGTACACGGTGACGGTGTCGGCGGTGTACCGAGCCCGGACCTGCCGATGACGAGCGTCCACGCATGAGATCATCCCCGATACTGAGGCACGCTCAGAGCCGCGACAGGAACTCCTCGATCGCCGTACCGACGTCGCCGAGGGCCTGGGCGTAGGCCCGCAGCGGCCCGGGTGGCCGCAGGCCGTGGTCGCCGCCGGTGATGGTGACGACCCGCTTGCCCGTCGCGGTGGCGATGTCAGGTAGCCAGCTGCGGTCACGGGTTCCACCGGCGAGGAGCGCGGGTGCCGGGTTCCGGCCGATCGCCTCCGCGATGGCCTCGATGTGCAGAAGCGGGGTCAGCCAGATCGCGGGGAGCTGCCGTTCGGCCGCGAGGGTGGCGGCATAGCTGCCGAGCGACTTCGCGATGACCACCGGCTGCGAGCCGGGGGCCGCGCTGGTCAGCCGGTGCAGGGCCGCCGACACGTGTGCCCGTACGAACGGTTCCGGCCCGATGTTCAGCAGCCCGTCCGGGACGTCCCACCGCACCGTCTCCACTGGCATCTCGCGGTCGGCGAGCGCCTCGCGGGCAAAGTCGAGCAGCGGTGCCTGCGGACCGTAGCCGCGCCCAGGAACGATGACTCCGGCGATCATCCGACGACTGTACCGACCGGGCCGCAGCGCCTCACCGGGTCGCTCCTCGGGGGAGGCGGTCCGCCATCGTTCACGGCGAGGCCGGGCTGGACGAGCCGACGCGCCGGACCGCGTGCACGGAAACAGTTGCCGTACCTCTTGTCTGCTGCGATTTCGGTCGCGAAGATGGCTCCTAGCTGGCGGATACCTCATCCTGCCTGATCCAGGCCGAGTCGACGTGCGGGAGCCGAACGATGACCGACAAGCAGACGGTGCGCAACTTTGTCGACGGCAGCTACGTCGAGCCGGTCGACGGCGGCTACCAGGACCTGGTCGACCCGTGCACCGGTGAGGTGTTCGCCCAATCACCAACGTCCGGCCCCGCCGACGTCGACCGGGCCATGTCGGCCGCCGCCACCGCCTTCGACAGCTGGCGGGACACCACCCCGGCGCAGCGGCAGCTGGCCCTGCTCAAGCTCGCCGACGCGGTCGAGGCGCGCGCCGCCGAGCTGGTCGACGCCGAGGTCCGCAACACCGGCAAGCCGCGCCAGCTGACCGCCGACGAGGAGCTGCCACCCAGCGTCGACCAGCTCCGGTTCTTCGCCGGGGCGGCCCGGGTGCTGGAGGGCAAGTCGGCCGGGGAGTACCTGGCCGGGCACACCTCCTACGTACGCCGGGAGCCGATCGGGGTCTGCGCGCAGGTCACACCATGGAACTACCCGCTGATGATGGCGGTCTGGAAGATCGCCCCGGCGCTGGCCGCCGGCAACACGGTGGTGCTCAAACCGTCCGACACCACCCCGCTGTCCACCCTGCTGCTGGCCGAGATCGCCGCCGAGTTCCTGCCGCCGGGCGTGTTCAACGTGGTCTGCGGCGACCGGGACACCGGCCGGGCGCTGGTCGCCCACCCGACGCCGGAGTTCGTGTCGATCACCGGCTCCACCCGGGCCGGCATGGAGGTGGCTGCGGCCGCCGTGCCCGACCTCAAGCGCACCCACCTGGAACTGGGCGGCAAGGCCCCGGTGGTGGTCTTCGACGACGCCGACGTGGCGGCGGCTGCCGAGGCGATCGCCGGTGCCGGCTACTTCAACGCCGGGCAGGACTGCACTGCGGCGACCCGGGTGCTGGCCGGGCCGGGCGTGCACGACGACTTCGTCGCCGCCCTGGCCGAGCAGGCCCGGTCGACGAAGACCGGACTACCGGACGAGCCGGACGTGGCGTACGGGCCGTTGAACAACGCCGACCAGCTTCGCAGGGTGACCGGCTTCGTCGACCGGCTGCCGGACCACGCCCAGCTGCACGCCGGCGGCGTACGGGTCGGCGACCGGGGCTACTTCTACGCCCCGACGGTGGTCGCCGGGGTGCGCCAGCCCGACGAGATCATCCAGGACGAGGTGTTCGGGCCGGTGATCACCGTGCAGCGGTTCACCGACGAGGACGAGGCGGTCCGGTGGGCCAACGGCGTCCGCTACGGCTTGTCCGCCTCGGTGTGGACCCGCGACCACGGCCGGGCGATGCGGATGACCCGCCGGCTCGACTTCGGCTGCGTCTGGGTCAACACCCACATCCCGATCGTGGCGGAGATGCCGCACGGCGGGTTCAAGCACTCCGGCCACGGCAAGGACCTGTCCATGTACGGGCTGGAGGACTACACCCGGCTCAAGCACGTCATGCACGCGATCGAGGACTGATCTGGCCTCGGCGACGGCCGACCGTACCGCCGAGCACCACCAGCAGCAGCGCCACCGCGAACATCGCCGTGCCGATCACGTTGACCTGCGGCGGGATGCCACGCTGCGCGGCACCCCAGACGTACATCGGGAAGGTCACCGTGGTGCCGGAGTTGAAGTTCGTGACGATGAAGTCGTCGAACGACAGCGAGAAGGCCAGCAGCGCGGCGGCCACGATGCCGGGCAGCACCAGCGGCAGGGTGACCAGGCGGAACGTCTGCCACTCGTTGGCGTACAGGTCCATCGCCGCCTCCTCCAGGCGGGTGTCCATGCCGGCCAGCCGCGCCTTCACGGTGACCACCACGAAGCTCAGGCAGAACATCACGTGGGCGGTCACCACCGTCCAGAAGCCGAGCGGCACCGCCCCGGCCACGAACAGGGTCAGCAGCGACGAGCCCATCACCAGCTCCGGGGTGGCCATCGGCAGGAAGATCAGCAGATTGACCGCGGACCGGCCGCGGAACCGGTGCCGGACCAGCGCGAACGCCATCAGCGTGCCGAGGATCGTCGCCCCGACGGTGGCCAGGAACCCGATCTGTACGCTGCGCAGCACCGCGTCGCACATCTCGCTGGTGGCACACGGCTGCCGCCAGTTGTCCAACGTGAACTCGTTGAAGTCGTAGGACAGCCGGCTGGACGGCCGGTTGAATGACAACCCGGCGACCACCGCCACCGGCAGCAGCAGGTAGCCAAGCACCAGCAGACCGACGCCGAACACCCAGCGGTCGACCAGCCACCGAGCCAGCCGGGTGCCGATCCCCGTCCCACCCGGGCCCGTCACAGCACCTCCTCGGTGCCGGTGCGCCGGACGTAGACCGACACGATGATCAGGATCGCCGCCATCAGCAGGAAGGACAGCGCCGCCGCCTGCGGATAGTCCAGCCGCACCAGGAACGCCGAGTCGATCACGTTGCCGATCATGTACTCGTTGGGGGTGCCGAGCAGCCGGGCGTTGATGTAGTCACCGGAGGCCGGGATGAAGGTCAGCAGGGTGCCGGCGACCAGGCCGGGCGCCGACAACGGCAGGGTCACCCGCCAGAAGGCCCGCGCCGGGGAGGCGTACAGGTCGCTGGCCGCCTCCAACAGCCGGGGATCGAGCCGGTCCAGGCTCGCGTACAGCGGCAGCACCATGAACGGCAGGAAGTTGTACGTCAGCCCGAGCACCACCGCGACCGGGGTGAACAGCAGCCGGCCGTCCGGCGCGAGCAGGTGCAGATCCCGCAGTACGCCGACCAGCCAGCCGTTCTCCGACAGGATCGTCTTCCAGGCCAGGGTGCGGACCAGGAAACTGGTGAACATCGGGGCGACGACGCAGACCAGCATCAGGTTCTTCCACCGGCCGGCGCGCCGGGCGATCGCGTACGCCAGCGGGTAGCCGAGCAGCACCGCGATCACGGTGGCGATGCCGGCGAAGAGGAAGCCGCGACCGAACTGCGTCCAGTACGCCGACAGCGCGTCCGGATAGTTGCCGAACGACCAGGTCATCGCGTACCCGGTGGCCAGTGAGCCGGTCGGGTCGTACAGGCTGGTCGCGGCGAGCTGGATCGCCGGCACCGCGAAGAACAGGGTCAACCACGCCCCGCCCGGCAACAGCAGCAGGTACGGCAGCAGCCGGGCGGGCCGCCGGGCGGGCCGCTGCGGCGGGCTCGACCGGCGGCCGGATCCGCCCCCGCCGACGTGGGCCAGGACGCTCATGACGCGGGTACGGCGTCGTCGAGCAGCGGGGCGGTCTGGTCGCCGGCACCTGGCTCGCGGGCCAGCAGGAAGGCGTGCGCCGGCTGCCAGTAGGCGACCACGTCGGCACCGACGGGCAGCAGAGCTCCGTCCCCGCTGTTCGGGCTGAACACGCTCAGCTCGGTGCCCCAGCCGGTGCGCACCTGGTACTGGGTGCTGACCCCGAGGTACGCCAGTTCGGTGACCACGCCGGTGACCGACTGCGCCCCGGCCGGTACGCCGTCGGCGTCCCGGGTCAGGGCGAGCTTTTCCGGGCGTACCCCCAGATGGACCGGACCGTCGACGGACCGGGACCGGGCCGCGGGCACGGTGAACCGCGAGCCGTACGCGGTGACCAGCACGTCGTCGCCGGATCGGCCGGAGGCCTCGCCGGCCAGCAGGTTCGACTGGCCGAGGAAGTTCGCCACGAACGCGGTCGCCGGGAACTCGTACATCTGCGCGGGTGGGCCGAGTTGTTCGATCCGGCCGGCGTTCATCACCGCGACCGTGTCGGCCATCGTCATGGCCTCCTCCTGGTCGTGGGTGACGTGCACGAAGGTGATGCCGACCTCGGTCTGGATGCGTTTCAGCTCGGCCTGCATCTGCCGGCGCAGTTTGAGGTCGAGCGCGCCGAGCGGTTCGTCGAGCAGCAGCACCTGCGGGTGGTTGATCAACGCGCGGGCCAGGGCGACCCGCTGCTGCTGCCCGCCGGAGAGCTGCTGGGGGCGGCGCGGGCCGAACCCGTCCAGCTGCACCAGGGCGAGCATCCGATCGACCTGCGGGCGCACGTCGCGGATGCCGCGCCGCCGCAGTCCGAACGCGACGTTGTCGAAGATGTTCAGGTGCGGAAACAGCGCGTAGCTCTGGAAGACGGTGTTCACCGGCCGGCGGTACGGCCGCAGCCGGGTGATGTCCCGCCCGCCGAGCAGCAGCCGACCGCTGGTGGGCTGCTCCAGCCCGGCGACCATCCGTAGCGTGGTGGTCTTGCCGCAGCCGGAGGCGCCGAGCAGGGCGAAGAACGCCCCCTGCGGAATGGTCAGGTCGAGTCCGTCCACGGCGGTGAACGGGCCGAACCGCTTGGTCAGGTCGACCAGCTTCAGGTCGCCGGCGGGTGGGTCGGCTGGGCGTGGGTCGCCGCCGGGTGGGTCGCCGCCGGGTGGGTCGCCGCCGGGTGGGTCGCCGGCGGGTGGGTCGGTCGCCATCGGTTGCCGCCTCAGGCCCCGATGACCTGCTGGAACTTCTGCTCGTACGTGCGTTCCTGCTCCTCAGTCAGTGCCATGAACACGGCCGACCGGGCAAGCAGCGCCTCGTCGGGGAAGATCAGCGGGTTGGCGGCCAGCTCCGGATCGATCGCGGCCATCGCCTCCTGGGCACCGGCGACCGGGCAGATGAAGTTGACGTACGCGGCGACCTCGGCGGCGACCGCCGGGTCGTAGTAGTGGTCCATCAGCTTCTCGGCGTTGGTCTTGTGGGCGGCCTGGTTCGGCACCTGCATGTTGTCGGAGAACAGGATCAGCCCGGACTCGGGTGCCTGGAAGACGATGTTGGGATCCTCGGCGGCCAGCTGGATCACGTCGCCGGACCAGCCGATGCAGGCGGCGACGTCGCCCCGGGCCAGGTCGGCGGCGTAGTCGTTGCCGGTGAACCGGCGGATCTGCCCGTCGGCGACCGCCTGGCGTAGCTTCTCCAGAGCGTCGTCGAACTGCGCGTCGGTGAACTCGGCCGGGTCGTGCCCGTTGGACTGCAGCAGCAGCCCCATGGTGTCGCGCATCTCGGTCAACGCGGTCACCCGGCCCTTGAGGTCGGCCCGGGTGAGCAGCTCGTCGATGGTGCGGACCTCGCCGGTGACGCTGCCGTTGTAGGCGATTCCGGTCAGCCCGGACTGCCACGGTACGGCGTACGAGTCGTCCGGGTCGAACGGCCGGGCCTTGAGCGACGGCAGCAGGTTGGCCGTGACGTTGGGCAGGTTCGCCTTGTCGAGCTGTTGCACCCAGCCGAGTCGGATCATGCGGGCGGCCAGCCAGTCGGTGAGCACCATGATGTCCCGCCCGGTGGGCTGGCACGCCGACAGCTGGTTCTGCACCTTGCCGAAGAACTCGTTGTTGTCGTTGATGTCCTCGGTGTACGTGACTTCGATGCCGCTGGCCTGCTGGAACGCCTCCAGGGTGGGTCGGCGACTCTCGTCGTCGGCATCGACGTCGATGTACTGAGGCCAGTTCGAGAAGTTGATCACCTGTTCGCTGTCGGACAGGTCCTCGCTGACGCAGCTCTCCTCGGTCTGCTGGGCGGCCGGGGTGCCGCAGGCGGCGAACGCGCCACCGGCGAGCAGCAGCCCGCCGGAGGTGGCGGCACCGCGTACCAGGGTGCGCCGGGTGAGGGTACGGCGCATGCCGAGGGCCGCGAGCAGTGCGGCGGCCGGCGCGGACGGTGGGGGGCGGAGGCGACTGCGCATGGACGGCTCCTGGAGTGGTGCCGGTCCGAAGGACCGGAAGGGTGCGGGCCGGCGGGGCCGGCACGGAGGCAAGGCGTAGTTTGTGAACCGATCAGACGCCGATCCTGGCATGCAGATGCGCACTTCACAAGGGATTCCGTTGCGCTGCTCGCCATTGGCCACGAAATACGCCAGACTCGGACTCTTAACGCCGGCCCACTCGGCGTCGTACCCGCAGTGCGGGACAATGCGCCGATTCTGACAGACGAGGAGACCCGGATGGGGACACGACAGCAGGGCAGCGGCAGCTCCGGTCAGGTCCTCCTCGACGACGTAGCGAAACAGATCATCGAACAGTTGCAGGAGGACGGGCGCCGCCCCTACGCCACGATCGGCAAGGCGGTCGGGCTCTCCGAGGCGGCGGTCCGCCAGCGGGTGCAGCGGCTGCTCGACGCCGGGGTGATGCAGATCGTCGCGGTCACCGATCCGCTGCAGCTCGGCTTCCCCCGCCAGGCGATGATCGGGCTGCGTACCGCCGGGGATCTGGAGACGGTCGCCGACCGGCTCGCGGAGCTCGACGAGGTCGACTACGTGGTGATCACCGCCGGGTCGTTCGACCTGCTCACCGAGGTGGTCTGCCGCAACGACGACCACCTGCTGGAGATCCTGCAGCGGCTGCGCACCGTCGAGGGGGTCGTCTCCACCGAGGCGTTCGTCTACCTGAAGCTGCGCAAGCAGACCTACACCTGGGGTACGGCCTGACCCGCGTCAGCACCGCCCCACCGACGAGACCACGAGTGGGCACCGATGCGACATATGTCGATTGTTCATCGGGGTCCACAGAGGCCATAACTCGATGCTACGGTGGAGCAACTCATGGTGACCAAAGAGAAAGGCACCAGCCGTGCTCAAGTATCTTCGCAGCGCCTTGGCGGGAGCACTACTGGCCGTGGCAACCACCATCGCACTCACCGCCACCCCGGCGCAGAGCGCCCAGCCCGACTACCACACCGTCATTTACTACTACTACTCGGACAGCAGCCACGCCACCGAGGTCGGCATCGGTTACCACTTCTACTGCTCAGATGGCAACTACAAGTATCTGACGGGCGAACGTACGGTGTACTTCACCTCGATCACGGTCCCGTACTGCTTCTAACCCGACCAGGACGGCACGTTCTAGCCCGACCAGGACGGCACGGTGCGGCCGCAAGCCGGTCGCGCCGGCAGCCGACACCTGGGGTACGGCCGGACCAGCCGGATTGATTCGCTTCCCTACCCTGACGGCACACGTCGAGGAAAGTGGGGCAACGGATGCGTCGACAGCTACGGGTGATCGCGGGTGTCGGTGCGCTGCTGGTGTTGACCGTGACCGGCTGCACCACGGTGAGCACTGAGTCGGACCAGGTGGCGCTGCACTATGACGCGGGCGCCTTCTCCAGCACCACCTACCAGGCCTGCGTCACCCAGAACAACCGCACCTGGGACGGGCCGGGTGAGCGGTACTACGTGTACCCGGCCGGCCAGCGGACCTTCGACTTCACCGGCAACGAGGGCTCCGAGTCCACGCCGTTCGTGGTGGTCTCCAAGGACAACCAGGAGCTGACCGTCTCCGGTGGGCTGACGTTCCACCTGGACACCTCGTGCGAAGACGAGGGCGGGATGCTGCGCGAGTTCCACGAGGAGATCGGGCTGAAGTTCCAACCGGTGATGGACGACGACGGCCGGACCACCAAACACTGGCTGGACCTGCTGCGGTTCTACGTCGGGCAGCCGCTGCACAAGGCGATGACCACCGAGGCGCAGAAGTACGACTGGTTGGCGCTGTACAACGACCCGGCCACCCGGGCCGCGTTCGAGACGGCGATCAACGAGGACCTGGGCGCGGCGGTGCAGGCCACCACCGGCGGGCGGGCGTACTTCCTGCAGTTCAACCTGACCCTGCAGAAGCCGACACCCCGTCAGGACCTGGTCGACGGCCTGGCCGCGGTGCAGGTGGCGATCACCGAGCGGCGGGCGATCATCGAGCAGAACGCCACGGTCGAGGAGAAGCTCAAGCAGATCCGCCAGCTCGTCGAGGTGCTCGGCCCGGAGGGCTACATCCTGTACGAGGTGTTCCAGCGCTGCCTGACCGACGAGACCGCCAAGGGCTGCCCGACGTTCCTGCCCATCCCGGCCGGCGGCAGCGTCGACCTCGACGCCGGCCGCCCGGCGACCACCGACTGACCGCTCGCGGGTGTTCGTCGGATCTTCACCGCGCCCCACATTTGATATACGGGTTGCTACTGTGCGACTACCGAAAGTAGATTCCCCAGAAGGGACTCGTTCTGTGCCGGCCCTCATCCGCAACGCCCTCGCCGCAGCCCTGCTAACGGTCTCCACCGCCCTCGTGGTCACCAGCGCCCCGGCCCAGGCCGTGCCACCCGACGACTACCTGATCGTCACCCACTACTACTCGGACAGCAGTCACGCCAACCGGGTCGGCACCTGGTGGTTCGGCCACTGCCCCGACCGGGACTGGGACCGCCTGTCCGGCGTACGCACCCCGTTCTCCACCAGCGGTATCCACCCGTGCCCGTAGAAACGCGAACGGGCTCTGCCCACGCTGGCCGGCGGCAGCGTCGTCCTCAACGCCGGTCGCCCGACGACCACCGACGGGTCGGCCCTATCCGGGCTCGGCCTCGCCGGCAAGCGAGGCCGAGCCGGATGCCGCAAACCGAACACGTGCGCGCCGCAGATCGCCATCAGTTTGCCGCAAACCAAACATCAACATGCCGCAAATCGAAAGCGATGTCGTCGCAGATCGAAAGTGTGGCGGCTAGTATGAGGTTGTGCCTACGTCACGCCTGATCCCGCGCCACGCCGCAGCCCAGGTGGACGCCGCGCTGGCGGACACCCGCGTCGTACTGATCAGCGGTGCACGCCAAGCAGGCAAGAGCACTCTCGTGCGCATCGTCGCCGGGGACCGCCTCGCCGAACGCCGCGATCTTGACCGGGCGCAGGATCGCGCGGCGGCGACAGCCGACCCGGTCGGCTTCGTTGACTCCCCGGAACTGCTGATCATCGATGAGATCCAACGTGTCCCGGAACTGCTGCTGGCTATCAAAGCCGCCGTGGATGAGGATCCCCGACCAGGTCGATACCTTCTCACCGGCTCCGCGCGGTTGTTCGGCACGTTAGCCGCTCCCGACGCGCTGCCCGGCCGGATGGAGACCATCGAGCTCTGGCCGTTCTCCCAGGGTGAGCTGGAAGATGAGCCGGACGGCTTCGTCGACGCCATCTTCACGCTCGGCCCTGAGTTGCGCCACGAGTCCGCCGTGACCCGCGCCGACTACGCCGCCAGAATCGTGCGCGGCGGTCTGCCCGAAGCCACCTCCCGCGACGACCCCCGCCGTCGTCAACGCTTTCTCGACGCATATGTCCAGGCGCTCATCGACCGCGACGTCCGGCAACTCGCCGACATCCAGCGCAAGGGCGAACTACGCAGACTGGTACGGCTGCTCGCTGCCAGGTCGGCCACCATCATCGCCGCCAACTCCCTCGAATCCGCGCTCGGACTGAGCCGACCGACGATCGCGCGTTACCTCCAGGCACTGGAGGAGATCTTCCTCGTCAAGCGGATCCCGGGATGGTCGCGCAACCTCGGCACCCGAGCCACTGCGGCCGCCAAGCTGATCTTCGTAGATTCAGGCATCGCCGCCAACGAGATCGCCGTCGACGCGCGGGCACTGCTGCGCCCCGGCGCGCCGTTCGGCCCACTGCTCGAGTCCTTCGTCCTGTCCGAGCTGTCCCGCCAACTGAGCTGGTCCGCCCAGCCAGTCGAGCTGTCCCACTACCGGGACCACAGCAAGTTCGAAGTCGACGCGGTGCTCGAGGACAGGTCCGGCCGCGTCGTCGGCATCGAGGTCAAGGCCGCCTCGACCGTCGGACCGGACGACTTCCGTGGGCTCCGCAGGCTCGCCGACCGGCTCGGCGACGACTTCGTCGCCGGCGTCGTCCTCTACACCGGCACCGCCACGCTGCCGTTCGGCCCCAAACTACGGGCCATGCCGGTCAGCGCGCTGTGGCAGGTCTCCCACGAGGGATGAGCCTCGTTGGCACAGCGCCTCCGATCGGAGCGCTACCAGCGATAGGCGTTACGCCGGTGACGGATCGAGTGGATCTCGACGACCCGTTTGGCCTCGTTGATCCGGTAGATGATCCGGTACGTCCCTCGGCGGGCCGAGTGGAAGCCGTCGAAGGGCTCGTCAAGTGGCTTTCCTACCCGATAGGGGTTGACCGCTATCGCACGTTGGATCGTCTCGGTTGCGGCCGTCGCCACCTCCAGCGGCAGATCCTCGTGCAGGTTGCGCCGCGCCTGCCGAGAGAAGACCACCGTGTACGGGCCAGGAGGCTCACCGATCGCGCCGTCGGCCCGTCCACTTCCGGAGGGCATCAGGCCGCCTGGCCGCGACGCCGTTCCAACTCGGCGCGAACCTCGTCCATCGAGAACGTGTCGCCGGCGGAGAAATCGTCCCGGGACTGACGCAGATCGGCAAGCGCTTCGTCGTCGGACAGCAGATCGAGCGTTTCCCGCATCGATTCGTACTCGGCTACCGAAATCAGCATCACGTCGGCGCGGCCGTTGCGGGTGATCGTGAAGTGGTCATGTTCCCGGGCAACGCGGTCAGCAAGCTCGGCGATCCGGGCCTTGGCCTCGGTGATCGGGATGGCCTCCATAAAGCCATCCTAGCGACCGGTCAGAATTCTGACCAGCGGATCGCTGAAACGTTCCCCCAGCCGACCAGTGCGGGTCAGGGGCGGCGGGTCGCGATGGAGGTCTGCCAGGCGGCCGGGTCGAAGGTGAGCACGCCGCCGGCCCGGTCCTTGGAGTCACGGACCAGCACCCGCCCCGGCAGGTTGTCCGCCACCTCGACACAGTTTCCGCCGTTGTTGCTGGCCGTCGCTGAGCCGGGCGAGCGCGTACGGGCCGGCCAGCCCGGTGTGACAGGGCACGCTGGCCGGGATCACCCGGATCTGCACGTGCGGGTGGCGCTCGGTCAACGCGATCAGGTGCCGCAACTGATCGTGCATCACTGCCCGGTCGGCGACCAGCCGGCGCAGCACCACCTCGTCGATCACCGCCACCAGGAAAGACGGGCGCGCCCCGGTCAGGATCGTCTGGCGCTTCAGTCGGGTAACCACGATCCGCTCCACCTCGTCGGCGGTGTTCACCCCGCCGACGTGCAGCATCGCCCGCGCGTACCCCTCGGTCTGCAGCAGGCCGGGCACGACGAGCGGTTCGTACGAGCGCAGCGCGACCGCCTCCCGCTCGATCTCCTCCCACGGCCGGAACCAGGCCTTGCCCCGGTGCCGGTACCGGTCCGGCCACAGCTTGGCGGGGTCCACGCCGAGCGCCACCGCCGTCGAGTGCCGGTTGCGCGGATGCGGCACCCGCCCCTTGGCGATCCAGCGGCTCACCGACTTCGGGTCGACCTGGACCCGATCGGCCAGCGACTCGACGGTGTGTCCGGACCGGGCCAGCGCGACCCGCAGCACCTCGTTCATCCGCGCACCTCACACATGGCGTCCACATCGGTCATTCACGATCGACCCTACGGAGAAATCCGGCGGCGGTGGGGGCGCTGCGGTGGGTCGGTTCGGGACGTCCGACGGCGGATCAGAACGTCTCACGAAACGTCCTTGACACGTCCCCCGCGTTGATCAACCTGTTGCCGGAGTCGGTGTGGTCGGGCGGACCGCGAAATGTCATCGAGCGACCCCGGCTGGGCGACTCATCCAGGGATGCGGATTTCGTCGTCGTAGCTGGCTCAGATTGCACAAAACGTAGGTGGACGCCACTGTTGATCTCGTGAACCTTGCAGTGAGCGGCGGATCTGTGCGATAACCGTAGCCAGGACGGCGCCGGTTCAGGCGCCGGCGCGACCGACGCGATGGGGCCACGACATGGGCAACCCGACCGACCACCTCTGGCTGCACTTCACCCGGATGTCCAGCTACCGGGACGCCCCGGTGCCGACCATCGTGCGCGGCGACGGCGCGTACGTCTGGGACAGCGAGGGACGCCGGCTGCTGGACGGGCTGGCCGGGTTGTTCGTGGTCAACGCCGGCCACGGGCGCACCGAACTGGCCGAGGCCGCCGCGAAGCAGGCCGGCGAGCTGGCGTACTTCCCGATCTGGTCGTACGCCCACCCGACGGCGATCGAGCTGGCCGAGCGGATCGCCGCGCTCGCCCCGGGCGACCTCAACCGGGTCTTCTTCACCACCGGCGGCTCCGAGGCGGTGGAGTCGGCCTGGAAGCTGGCCCGCGCCTACTTCAAGCGGGTCGGCAAGCCCACCAAGCACAAGGTGGTCAGCCGGGACATCGCCTACCACGGCACCACGATGGGGGCGCTGGCGATCACCGGGCTGCCCGGCATCAAGGCCGACTTCGAGCCGCTGGTCCCGGGCGGGATCAAGGTGCCGAACACCAACTTCTACCGGGCGCCGGAGCACGGCGACGACCCGGTGGCGTTCGGCCGGTGGGCGGCCGAGGAGATCGGCCGGGCGATCGAACGCGAAGGCCCGGAGACCGTCGCCGCCGTCTTCCTGGAGCCGGTGCAGAACGCCGGCGGCTGTTTCCCGCCGCCGCCGGGTTACTTCGAGCGGGTACGCGAGATCTGCGACGCGCACGACGTGCTGCTCGTCTCCGACGAGGTGATCTGCTCGTGGGGCCGGCTCGGCGAGTACTTCGGCGCCCAGCGGTACGGCTACCAGCCGGACATCATCACCACCGCCAAGGCGCTCACCTCCGGCTACTCCCCGCTCGGCGCGATGATCGCGTCCGACCGGCTGATCGAGCCGTTCCTGCACGGCACCGAGTCGTTCGGTCACGGGATCACCTTCGGCGGACATCCGGTCTCCTGCGCGGTGGCGCTGGCCAACCTGGAGATCTTCGCCCGGGAGGAGCTGACCGGGCACGTACGGGCCAACGAAAGCGCTTTCCGGGGCACTCTGGAAAAGCTGTACGACCTGCCGATCGTCGGTGACATCCGGGGTGACGGGTACTTCTACGGCATCGAGCTGGTCAAGGACAAGGCCACCCGGACGAGCTTCGACGGCGCCGAGTCGGAGCGGCTGCTACGCGGGTTCCTCTCCGGTGCGCTGTTCGCCGCCGGGCTGTACTGCCGGGCCGACGACCGGGGAGATCCGGTGATCCAGCTCGCCCCGCCGCTGATCGCCGGCCAGGCCGAGTTCGACGAGATCGAGCAGATCCTGCGGGCCGTGCTCACCGAGGCCTGGCAGCGCCTGTAGCGGCGAGCCGACGGCGGAAGGTGGTGGACCATGCGCGGTCACGGCGACTACCGGGACGTGTCGCACTGGATGGCCACCGTGGACGACGAGCTGACGCCCCGGCCGGCGTTGGACGGCGACACGACCGCCGACGTGGCGATCGTCGGCGCCGGCTACACCGGGCTGTGGACGGCGTACTACCTGACCCGCGCCGATCCGGCACTGCGGGTCGTGGTGCTGGAGCGGGAGATCGCCGGGTACGGCGCCTCCGGGCGCAACGGCGGCTGGTGCTCGGCACTGCTGCCCAGCTCGCCGACCGCGCTGGCCCGCCGGCACGGCCGGGACGCCGCCATCGCCATGCAGCAGGCCATGTACGCCACGGTCGACGAGGTCGGCCGGGTCGCCGCCGCCGAGGGCATCGACTGCCACTGGAGCCACGGCGGCACGGTCACCCTGGCCCGTACCCCGGCGCAGCTGCGGCGGGCCGAGGCGGCGGTCGCCGAGGTCCACGCGTACGGCGGCACCGACGCCGACCTCGCCCTGCTCGACGCCGACGCGGCGACCGCCCGGTGCGCCGCCGACGGCGTACTCGGCGGCACCTACACCCCGCACTGCGCGGCGATCCACCCGGCCCGGCTGGTCCGCGGCCTGGCCCGGGCCGTCGAGCGACGCGGTGTGACGATCCACGAGCACACCCCGGTCACCAGGTACGGCCCCGGGGCGGCCGAGACGCCGACCGGCACGGTCCGCGCCCCGGTGGTGGTACGGGCGACCGAGGGCTACACCCCGGCGCTGCCCGGGGCCCGCCGCACGATGGCCCCGGTCTACTCGCTGATGATCGCCACCGAGCCGCTGCCGGACGAGATCTGGGCCCGGATCGGGCTGGCACGGCGGGAGACGTTCAGCGACTACCGGCATCTGATCATCTACGGGCAGCGGACCGCCGACGGCCGGCTGGCGTTCGGCGGGCGCGGCGCGCCGTACCACTTCCGGTCCCGGGTCCGGCCCGAGTACGACCGCGACCCTCGGGTGTTCACCGCGCTGCGCCGGACACTCGGCGAGCTGTTCCCGGTTCTCGGCGACGCGGTACCGGTGGCCCGGGCCTGGGGCGGCCCGCTCGGCGTCGCCCGCGACTGGGCGGCGTCGGTGGGGTTGGACCGGGCCACCGGGCTGGCCTGGGCCGGCGGATACGTCGGCGACGGGGTGGGCACCGCCAACCTGGCCGGCCGTACCCTCGCCGACCTGATCCTCGACGTGGACAGCGAGTTGACCGCGCTGCCCTGGGTCGGGCACCGCTCGCCGCGCTGGGAGCCGGAGCCGCTGCGCTGGCTCGGCGTCAACGCGGGTCTGCGGCTGGTGACCGCCGCCGACGCGGCCGAGGCGCGCGGCGACCGGCCGCCCCGGCTGACCGGGCTGCTGGGCCGGCTGACCGGACACTGACGCGGTCGGCCGTACCGCCGCCTGCGGTCGGCTTGGCGGGGGCGGGGGCGGGGGCGGATCGGCGCGGGGGGTCAGGCCGGCGGGATCACCCGGAGGTGGCCACGGCGGCCGGTCGACGGGTTGATGTCGATGTCGACGGCGTCCGGGTCGCCGGGGCGCGGTGGCGGGGCCGGTCGGGCCGCCTCCCGGACCGCCTCGGCGAGCGCCACCAGATCGTCGGTGGTCGGTGGGGGCGGGTCGAACTCACCCTCGTGCCGGACGACCTGCCAGCCACGGGGCGCGGTCAGGCTACGGGCGTGCTGCTCGCAGAGGTCGTAGGTATGCGGTTCGGCGAACGCGGCGAGCGGGCCGACCACCGCGGTCGACTCGTTGTAGACATAGGTCAACGTGGCGACGGCCTGGCGGGGGCAGCCGTTACGGGAGCAGCGCCGTGGTGACCTCACGGCGGCACGTTATCTCTAATACCGGCTCCACTACCAGCTTGCCGACGCGACACGCCGGGACTCCTGATCCGCACGCCCGGAAAGGGCCGATCCGGACTACGCTGGGCAGGTGACCGGAGGATCCCAGTGACCATCCCCGTGCCCGGCAGCGCGCAGACGCCCCGCCGGGCGCGTCGGGATCGCCGGGACCGGCACGGGCGCGGGCTGCGCGGTCGGCTGGTGCCGGCGACGGTGCCGTTGGCCCGGACCAAGGCCGAGGTCTTCGACGAGCTGGTCCTGGACACGGTCGAGACGCTGGAGCGGCGCTTCGCGAAGGAGCTGGCCGGCGTCGAATTCGCCGTCGAGGACGTCCCACCTGATCTGAACGTGTACGACTCCGACGTGCTGGAGGACGGCGAGGTGCCGTTGGCCCGGCTGCTGCCCGGCCGGCCGGGGCGTCAGGAGATGCCGCCGCGGATCGTGCTCTACCGGCGTCCGCTGGAGTTCCGGGCGTTGAACCGGGAGGATCTCGCCGACCTGGTGCACGACGTGATCATCGAGCAGGTGGCGAATCTGCTCGGCGTCGACCCGGACGAGCTGGCCTGACTTGGCAACTCGTCCGGGCCGACAGCGGCAGGTCAGGCGACCCTGCGCTTGAGCTTGCGTCGTTCCCGCTCGGACAGTCCGCCCCAGATGCCGAACCGCTCGTCGTGACCGAGTGCGTACTCCAGGCACTCGGACTTCACCTCGCAACGAGAGCAGATCCGCTTGGCCTCGCGGGTGGATCCGCCCTTCTCCGGGAAGAACGCCTCCGGATCGGTCTGCGAGCACAGCGCCCGCTCCTGCCACTCCGGGGCGTTACCGAGCAGGTCCGCGACCTCCAGCCGACCATCCATACGCGTGCCTCCTTTCGCGCGCCGCCCCACCCGGCCGGCGCAACCCCCCACGCGGAAGGCGTGTCCATCTTGCCCGTTCGATCCGGTTTTGATGCAGCCCGTCCGAGCGACCCCGTTGAAATTACACGCGTGTAATGCGTGCGTCGTCAAGACGAACCTGGTAAATGGGCTTGCTGTCGCGCACCGGTCACCCGCCCTCCCCGTTGTCATCCGGCCCGCAACCTGCCCTATCGATTCAGACCCCCACCGGGTAACGCGGGACCGGCGAGTCGCACCACCCTGCCCGGCCTGACCGGTGAATCCCAGCGGCGACGACGCTGTCCGCAGACGACGTCGAGCCGGTGCCGCTCACGCGGCACCGGCTCGATGTCCGGTCGGACGACCGGTCTACCTCACTTGCCCTACTTTCCTCCCCAGAGGTCCGTCACGCCTACGGCCCAGAAGCCGATCGCGCCTAATGCGTCGATCTCGTCACACTGTCGTGCGGGAGTCCCGTCACCCTGCCTTGGGGATCAGCCGCCCAGCCGTGGCATGCTGCGGCCAGACGAACTCGGTCACCGCCCCGCCGGTGATCGTCACCTGACCGGCGGGCACCTCCTCGGAGCGCCACACGGTGTAGGAACCCGCCGGCAGATCGGTGTAGACGGCGCTGAAGAAGACTCCGTCGCGTACCTGCCGCTCCCGGACCGCCGCATGGGTACGCGGGGCCGGATCCGGCCGGTCCGGACCGGCGGTCGGGCTGATCTCGATCTCCCGGCCGTGGAACTCCTGTCCGGTGTAGATGATCAGGGCACCCATGTCGCCGCCGATGTCGAGGACGACGCCGCCGGTCTCCGACGGGGCCAGACTGTGCTCGTGCATGCTCCCCACCTTCTCTGGATCTGCCGGGGTCGGCCCGGACGGGACGTGCGGGCCGGTCAGGACGGGTTGTTGAACCCGTCGTACGGCACGCCGAGATACGGGAAATGCTTCAGGAACGGGGCGGTCACGTCGGCCGCGCTCAGCCCGTGGGTCACCGCGCCGGCCGCATCGTCCGGGGTGAAGTTCTTGTCGATCAGCGGGAACGTCAACCCGGCGATGGCCCGCAGCGAGATGGTGACCACGTCGTCGGTCGTCCGGCGGCCGTTCGGGAAACCGGCCAGGTCGCCGCCGAGCAGACCGAACCGACTCGGCCGCTTCGCCGGCGGGATCGCGGTGTTCAGCCGCAGCATGTCCGCCTGCAGATCGCCGGTGTTGTTCTGGAAACCGTCGATCAGCCCGGCCGGGATCCCGGTCAGCAGGATCGCCACCAGATCGACGCGGGGCTTGCCGGACTCGTTGAGCTCGGCCAGATTGGGGAAGACGTCCGGGTAGAGCACCGGCAGCAACTGCGCCAGTTCGGGCTTCTCCACCAGGCCGGCGAAGCGCTTGTCCTCCGACGGGGGCAGGGTGTTCCACAGATCCTTCTGCGCCATCGGCACGATGACCTCGTTGAACAACGGGTTGCCGAGCCGTGAGACCTGGGCCACCGGGCCGACGGTGACGTCGGCGGCCTTGGCCGCCCCCAGCACCCGCACCTGCTGACGCCCGGCGGAGGTCCACACCCCGATCACCGAACGCTGGTCGTTTACGTCGTACCGGCCGCCGCCGCTGACCAGGTGGGTGATCGGGATCTGCAACGCGATGCTGGACACGTTGAGCCGGTCGGTCGCGTTGACCGGCTCGTCCGCCACGTTGAAGATGTCCTTGCCGACCACGTGCAGCTGCTGGAAGGGCCGCAGGTTGCCGAGGTCGAAGATGGCGCCCAGGTCGACGAAGAACCCCTCGGCCCGCTGCCCGGCGAAGACCCGTTCACCGCTCTTGAGCTGGAACGTGGCGTCATTGGCCAGCCCAACGTAGTCGGGGGTGGACAGCGGACCGATGTTGCACGGCGGGCAGGGCACGTTGCGGGCCAGCAGCTGCGCCTTGCCGTGCGCGTCCACCTTGGTGACACTGTAGAACTGGCGCCGGTTCCAGTTCTCGCTGTCCAGCGCGTCGATCGGTCCGGTGTTGTAGAGAAACGTGTTCTCGTTGGTGATCTCGGTGTGGAACCGGAACTGGTAGGTGATGTCCGGATGACCGTCACCGTTGTTGTCCACGTTGATCTCGTAGAGCACGTCATCGCCGAACTCGAAGAAGTTCGGCCCGCCCGACGGCACCTGGAAAGGCAGATAGTTGGCGATGAGAGTCACCGTGTCCGGGCGGTCCGGACTCACGAACGCGTAAAGGTCGGTGCTGTCGGCGACCGGGTCCTTGGATATCTCCGGCGCTTCACGGTGCGAAGACATGGCGAACCTACCTCACATAGCCTGAATGAATCGGTGATCGACGCGGTACGCGTCAGGTGGAACGTGCCCGTACGGCGTACTCAGCCCTGGCGGGCGGCGCGCTGCAACCGGGCGGCGAGGCCTTTGTCGCGTACCTCGATCCGCGATGTGCCGACGAACACGTCCAGCGTGCCGTTGGACGGATCCCGTAGATGGACGACGATCGCCTCGTCATTCGAGGCTGCTCCGGCCAGCCGGCTGTCCACGGCCGACGAAAGGCCGCTGACGCTGACCGCGGCCGCGCCGACACCCGCACTCGCCGCCACGGTCAGCACCTGGCGGCGGGAAATTTTGAACTTCGGTCGGTTTCGCTGGCGAGTTCTCATGGACAACCCTTCCGGTGGGTCAGGGGGTAACCCACTGTCGCGATGGGACCAGTGCCGGCGCGGCCCATCTGTCACCCGCAGTCGCCGGCACCTATCCATACGGCCGACGACGCCGGTGGGTTCGATCATCCGCGAATCGACTTTTGTCGGACCCGCCACCGCAGCGCGCCGGCCCCGGACCCGGCCCGGCCGTCAGCGCTGGTACGCGGTGGACCGCCGGACCGCCGGACGGCCGGCGGCGGCCGCGATCGACTGCAACTGCGCCTCGGTACGCGCCGAGCCGTTGGCCGAACCGGCCATCCGGGAAATCGTCTCCTCCATCAGCGTCCCGCCGAGATCGTTGCACCCGCCGCGCAGCATCGCGACGGTGCCCTCGTCGCCGAGCTTCACCCAGGAACACTGGATGTTGTCGATCCGGCCGTGCAGCAGCAGCCGGGCCATGGCGTGCACGGCACGGTTCTCCCGCCAGGTCGGCCCGGGCCGGGCCAGCCCGGCGAGGTAGATCGGCGCATTGGTGTGCACAAATGGCAGTGCGACGAACTCGGTGAAGCCGCCGGTGCGGTCCTGCACCCCGGCCAGCACCCGGAAATGCGCCAACCACTGGCCGGGATGGTCCACGTGCCCGTACATCATCGTCGAGCTGGACCGCAGCCCCAGCTCGTGCGCGGTGGTCACCACCTCGACCCAGGTGGCGGCCGGCAGTTTGCCCTTGGTCAGCACCCACCGCACGTCGTCGTCGAGGATCTCCGCCGCGGTCCCCGGGATGGTGTCCAGTCCCGCCTCGCGCAGCATCAGCAGCCAGTCCCGGACCGGCATGCCCGCCTTCGCGGCGGCGGTGACGATCTCCATCGGGGAGAAGGCGTGCACGTGCAGTTGCGGCACCCGTCGTTTGACCGCCCGGACCAACTCGGCGTACGCGGTCACCGGCAGCTTGGGATCGATGCCGCCCTGCATGCAGACCTCGGTGGCACCGGCCCGCCACGCCTCCTCGGCCCGGTCCGCCACCTGCTCGGCGGAGAGCCGGAACGCGTCGGCGTCCCGTTCCCGCTGGGCGAACGCGCAGAATCGGCACCCGACGTAGCAGACGTTGGAGAAGTTGATGTTGCGGTTGACCACGTAGGTGACGTCGTCGCCGACGGTGTCCCGGCGTACCTCGTCGGCGATCCGGCATACCTGGTCCAGCGCCGCGCCATCGGCGGTGAACAGGGCGAGCGCCGCGTCGGTGTGCCGTGGTTGCAGCAGCGCCGCCGGATCGTCGGCGGCCAGCCGCAGCCCGGCCCGCAGATTCGCGTCGCCGGCACCGTCGCCGTGGGTGCCGGCACCGGTCGGTACGCTGATCCGGCCGGCGACCTCGGCCCAGTCGCCGTACACCCGGTCGAAGTCGCCCCGCCGGTCCCCGGTCCGCCCGGTGGTGTCGATCGTGGTGTGCAGATCGGTCCGACCGACCGGGGCGAACACCTCCTCCGGCTCCTGCCAGGGGCGGCCGACCGGCATCGCCGACTCGTCGGCCAGACCGGTGCCCGGCTCGGCGAGCGCCGACACGTGCGCGGCCAGCCGGGGGTCCAGCCACGCCTCGCCGCGCCGCACATACTCGGGGTAGACGGTCAGCCGTTCCCGCAGAGTGAACCCGGCGGCGGCGGTACGCCGGGTCAGCTCGTCGATCTGCGGCCAGGGCCGCTCCGGATTGACGTGGTCCGGGGTCACCGGTGACACCCCGCCCCAGTCGTCGATGCCGGCCCGCAGCAGCAGCGCGTACTCCCCCTCGACCAGGTTCGGTGGGGCCTGGATGCGGGCACCCGGCCCGAGCAGGAGGCGGCCGACGGCAACCGTCGCGGCCAGGTCACGCAGTTCGGCGTCTGGCATGCCACGCATCGCCGTGTCCGGCTTGGCGCGGAAGTTCTGCAGGATCACCTCCTGGATGTGGCCGTACTCCCGGGCCGCCGAGCGGATCGCGAACAGCGACTCGACCCGTTCCCGGGGAGTTTCGCCGATGCCGATCAGCAGGCCGGTGGTGTACGGCACGCCGACCCGGCCGGCGTCGGCGATCGCCCGCAGCCGCACCGCCGGTTCCTTGTCCGGCGAGCCGTGGTGCGGGCCGCCCGGCTCGGACCACAGCCGGGTCGCGGTGGTCTCCAGCATCATCCCCATGCTGGGCGCCACCGGCTTGAGCCGTTGCAGCTCGGCCCAGCTCAGCACCCCCGGGTTGAGGTGCGGCAGCAGACCGGTCTCCTCCAGTACGGCGATCGCGCAGGCCCGCAGATAGTCGACGGTGGAGTCGTAGCCCCGCTCGTCCAGCCACCGGCGGGCCGCCGGCCAGCGGTCTTCGGGGCGGTCACCGAGGGTGAACAACGCCTCCTTGCAGCCCTGAGCGGCACCGGCCCGGGCGATCGCCAGGACCTCGTCGCGGTCCAGGTACGCGGCGGGCAGCCGGCCCGGCACGGTGGCGAAGGTGCAGTAGTGGCAGCGGTCCCGGCAGAGCCGGGTCAACGGGACGAAGACCTTCCGCGAGTACGTGATCACGCCCGGCCGGCCGGCGTCGCGCAGCCCCGCGTCGCGCAGCGAACCGGCGAGGTCGAGCAGTTCGTCGAACTCGCCATCGGTGGCGGTCAGCAGCGCGACCGCCTCGTCCAGGTCGAGACTGCGGCCGGTCGCGGCACGACGCAGCGCCCGCCGGACACTGGCGGTGGTGGGCTGTTCCGCCGGGGCGGCCCCGGTCACCCGGGCGACGACGGATTCGGTGTGCTCGGCCACCAGTGCAGACTAGGCCCTCGGGCCTGCGCCGGCCGGTGGCGCTCGCCACAGCGGTCACCGGCGACCGGAGCTGGGCCGCCGGCGACCGGAGCCGATCAGGAGATCCGCTGGGTCGGCCCGTCCGGTCCCGGCTCCTGCGGCCCGGGCTTGTCGCCAGCCGGCGCGGACTGTTCCGCCGTGCCGGACGACGGTGCCGGCTGAGCAGGCGGCCCGGACGACGGTGCCGGCTGAGCGGGCGGCCCGGACGACGGTGCCGGCGGTGGCGCGTACATCGGATGCGGGCCGCTGGGCTGCGGCGGTGGGAACGCCGGCCCCGGTTGGCCGGGCTGGCCGTACTGCCCCGGCTGGTGGAAGCCGTACTGCCCCGGCTGGTGGTACGGACCCGGCTGGCCGTAACCGGGCGGCGGTGGGCCGTACGGACCGGGCTGGCCGTACTGCCCGGGTGGGCCGTAACCCGGCGGTGGGCCGTAGCCGCCCGGTGCCGGCGGCTTCGGTCGTGCCACCTGGTAGCGCCCCTGCCAGATCCGCCACAGCGCGTACCCGGCGACGCCGAGCACCGCCAGCCACGCCGCCCGGGTCAGCAGCGCCTGAAAGCCGCCGCGGATGGTGTCGTCGACCAGCACGACGAAGCCGACCAGCAGCCCGAACAGACCACCGAACACCGCGGCGACCGCGTACTCGACGAGGGCGACCAGGGTCATCAACCGGGCCCGGCCCAGCTCCGGGGTGAGGTGCGTGGCGAGCAGCACCGCCAGCAACGGGAAGCCGATCGTGGCCAGGTTGACGAAGTTGCCGAAGCTGTCCGCCGAACGGCGGGCGAACCCCGGCCCGAAGCCGAGCCGGTACGGGACAAGCAGGTCGAGCAACGCGGTGAACAGGAACACCGCGGTGGCACCGAGCAGGACGGCGGCGGCGAGCTCCCGCAGCGGCATGGTGAGGTCTCTGGCTGGTGGCCGGTCGCCGGGCCCAGCCTCTGGTTGGGTGGTCACGCATTCTCCCGGTGCTCGCAGGTGGCGGCGGTTGATGCCGGTGAGCGTAGTGCTCCGCCGATGGACGAGGATGGACGGCATGCGGATCGTGGTACTGACCGGCGGGATCGGCGGCGCGAAGTTCCTGGTCGGCGCGCGTGAGTACGCCCGACGCACCGGAGCCGAGCTGACCGCCGTGGTCAACGTCGGTGACGACGTCATCCTGCACGGATTGCGGATCAGCCCGGACCTGGACAGCGTGATGTACACACTCGGCGGTGGCGCGGATCCGGAGCGCGGCTGGGGCCGGGTCGGTGAGACCTGGGCGGTGAAGAACGAGCTGGCCGCGTACCAGGCGGAACCCACCTGGTTCGGGCTCGGTGACCGGGACGTCGCCACCCATCTGGTCCGCACCACCATGCTCAACGCCGGCTACCCGCTGTCGGCGGTCACCGAGGCGCTCTGCGCCCGCTGGCAGCCGGGGCTGCGGCTGCTGCCGGCCACCGACGACCGGCTGGAGACCCACGTCGTCGTCTCCGACCCGGAGCCAAACCCGGGGCAGGGGCCGGGGCAGGGGCAGGGGCCCGGTGCCGGCGGCGAGCGGGCCATCCACTTCCAGGAATGGTGGGTACGCCATCGGGGCGCGCTGCCCACCCACCGGTTCGTCTTCGTCGGCGCGGCACAGGCCAAGCCGGCGGCCGGCGTACTGGACGCACTGGCCGCCGCCGACGTCGTACTGATCGCACCGAGCAACCCGGTGGTGAGCATCGCGCCGGTGCTCGCCGTACCCGGGATCCGCGAGGCGCTCGCCGGCAACCCGGCTCCGGTGGTCGGGGTGTCGCCGATCATCGGCGACGCCCCGGTACGCGGCATGGCCGACCGGTGCCTCGCGGTGCTGGGTGAACCGTGCACGGCGGCGGGGGTGGCGGCGCTCTACGGCGCCCGGCGCTCCGGCGGGCTGCTGGACGGCTGGCTGGTCGACCCGGTGGACGAGGCCACCCGGGTGGACGGGATCGAGGTGCGGGCCGTACCGCTGTGGATGTCCGACGAGGCGGCGACGGCCGCGATGGTCGGCGCCGCGATCGAACTGGCCGGCCGGCCGACCGGGGTGACCGGATGAGGCTGGAGATCCTGCCGGTCACCGGGATCGGCGAGGTGGTCCCCGGTGACGACCTGGCGGCGCTGATCGGGGACGCCGCACCCTGGCTGCGCGACGGCGACGTCCTCGTGGTGACCAGCAAGATTGTTTCCAAGGCCGAGGGCCGGCTGGTGGACCTGCCGGCCGACGAGCCGGACCGCAGCCGGGTCCGCGACGAGGTGCTGGCCGCCGAGACCGTCGAGGTGGTGGCGCGGCGTGGGGCGACCCGGATCGTCCGGACCCGGCACGGGTTCGTGATGGCGGCCGCCGGGATCGACAACTCGAACGTGGCTCCCACCCGGCTGGTGCTGTTACCGGTCGATCCGGACCGGTCGGCCCGACAACTGCGGGCCGGATTGCACGCCCGGCTGGGGCTCGATCTGGCGGTCGTCGTGTCGGACACCATGGGACGGCCGTGGCGCAACGGCCTGACCGACGTCGCGCTCGGGGCCGCCGGCATCGACCCGGTGCGCGACTACCGCGGCCAGACCGACCGGTACGGCAACGAGCTACGGCTGACCCAGATGGCGGTGGTCGACGAGATGGCCGCTGCCGGGGACCTGGTGAAGGGCAAGTCGGAGCAGGTGCCGGTGGCGGTGGTCCGCGGCTATCCGTGGCGGCCGGAACCGCCGGCGGGGCCGGCCGGTCCCGACGGGCCGGGCGTGCGCCCACTGATCCGCGAACCAGGTCAGGACCTGTTCACATTGGGTACGGCGGAGGCCCGGCGGGCCGGGCTGCTCGCGGCGGCGACCCTGCCGCCGGGCAGGCCGGCAGCGACTCCGGGCTGGCCGGCGGGCGCTCCGGCCGTCGGAGTCGACGATCGCCGTCCGGTCGACGGCGAGACCGTGGCCCGGGCGGTCCGGCTGGTGTCCGAGGTGGTGGCACCCGGCACCCGCTTCGAACTGGCCGACGCCGACGACCTGCGGACCCCGGCCGACGGTCTGCCGGTCGACGGTCTGCCGGCCGACGCGGCGTACCCGGTGTTGCTGCGCTGCCGGCCGCCCGGCGATACGCCACCGGACCTGGTGCGTTTCGGCGCCGACCTGCACCGGCTACGGGCGGCGCTGGCGGCCGACGGTGTCGCCAGCGCCGAGCTGGGTACCGTCGCCGGCCCCGACGGCACCGTCGTCGCACTCGGGCTCGTCGCGCCGCCGTGACGGACCGGGTGGCTCAGACGTAGCCGTCCTCGCCGCGTTCCTTGAGTGCGTCCACCAGCCGCTTGACGTCCTGCGCCCGGTCGCGCGGGCAGACCATTACCGCGTCCGGGGTGTCCACCACGATCAGGTCCCGTACGCCGAGCGCCGCGACCAGCCGGCCGGAGTGCGGCACCACCACCAGGCCGCTGCTGTCCCGCAGCAGCACCCCCGGCTTCTCCTCGGCCGCCGGGGCGCCGAGGACGACGTTGCCGTCCGGATCGGCGGGCAGCACGTCGCCGAGGGTGTGGAAGTCCCCGACGTCGTTCCAGCCGAAGTCGCCGGGGACGGTGCCGACCCGCCCGGCGGCGGCCGCGCCCTCCATCACCGCGTAGTCGACGGAGATGCGGGGCAGTGTCGGCCAGATCTCGCCGAGCACCTCGTCCCGGTCGGGGCTGTCCCACCTGGCCGCGATCCGGGTCAGGCCGGTGTGCAGCTCGGGCTGTTGGCGGGCCAGCTCGGTAAGGAACACGTCGACCCGCCAGACGAACATGCTGGCGTTCCAGAGGTGCCGGCCGGAGCGCAGGTATTTCTCGGCAACCGCCAGCCCTGGCTTCTCGGTGAACTGCTCGACCCGGCGGACCGGCCCGGAACCGATGGTGTCGCCGCAGGCCAGGTAGCCGTAGCCGGTCTCCGGCCGGGTGGGGGTGATACCGACGGTCATCAGCAGGCCGGTGCGGGCTCCGTCCACCGCCTGACGGATCGTCTCCACGTACCGGTCGGTGTCGCCGATCAAATGGTCGGCCGCGAACGAACCCATCACGGCCTGCGGTTCACGCCGGGCGACGACCGCGGCGGCGAGGGCGATCGCCGCGCAGGAGTCCCGGGGCGACGGCTCGACGAGCACGTTCTCCTCCGGCACCGTCGCCAACTGCCGGGCGACCGCTGCGGCGTGCGCCGCACCGGTCACCACCAGAATCCGTTCCGGATCGGTCAGCGGCGCCAGCCGTGCGACGGTCGCCTGCAGCAGTGAGGCGGTGGTGCCGGTGAGGGGGTGCAGGAATTTAGGGTTACCGGCGCGGGACAGCGGCCACAGTCGGGTGCCGCTGCCACCCGCCGGAATAACGGCGAAGAGCATCAGCACATCATGCCCGGCACGGGCACGCCACCCGACGAGATGGTGGATACCTACCCGCACCGGTAGGTAGTGGTCGGGTCACCAGGCGACCCGGTTCATGCTGGCGGCCCGGCTCCACGACGCCACGTGCACCTCGGCGCTGGACGCCCAGGTGAACTCCTTGGCCCGGTCCACCCCGGCCTTGGCCAACGCGTGCCGGCGGGACTCGTCGTCGAGCAACGCCACCAGGTCGGCGGCGATCCGGTCCGGATCCTCGCTGGTGTAGGCGACCGCGTCACCGCCGACCTCGGGCAGCGACAGCCGCGGCGTGGTCAGCACCGGGGTACCGCAGGCCATCGCCTCCAGGATCGGCAGGCCGAAGCCCTCCCCGTAGGACGGGTAGGCGGCGACGAGGGCACCGCCGAGGAAGCCGGGCAGGTCGGCGTAGCGCAGGTAGCCGGGACGCAGTAGCCGCAGGTGGGCCGGGACGTCGGAGACCGCACGGTCGATGTCGTCGTCGTGGCCCTGCCCGCCGGCGACCACGAGCGCGGGCGGCTCGGGCCGGTCCTGCACCGCGCGCACCCAGCCCCGGATCAGGTTGGGCACGTTCTTACGCGGCTCCTTGGCACCGAGGAACGCGATGTAGTCGGTGCCGGTCAGCCCGAGCCGGGCCCGTACCCGGGCCTTCTCTTCGTCGCTGGGCACGTGGAATGCGCCGCAGTCGACGCCGTGGTACGCCACGTCGATCCGGGCCTGGTCGGCGTTGAGCAGCCGGATCAGCTCGTCGCGGCTGGCCTTGCTGGGCACGATCACCCGACTGGCCCGGCGCAGCGAGGTCTTGATCGCGCTGCGGAAGAAGGTTCGCCGCGACTTGTCGTAGTGCTCCGGTTCGGTGAAGAACGTCGCATCGTGCACAGTTACCGTTACCGGACATCCCGCCCGCATCGGGCAGGTGTAGTACGGCGAGTGCAGCACGTCAGCACCGGCCTGCTGGGCGAGCAGCGGCAACCCGGTCTGCTCCCAGGCCAGCCGGGCCGGGCGATGCGCGACGGCGGCCGGCGCGGCGATCACGTCGGCGGCCGGCAACATTCGGGTGTACCGCTCGACATCTGTACGCAGCGCTACGACGGAGAGCTCGACGCCACTGCCGATGAGCGCGCCGAGGGCCCCCAGCAGGCCGTCAACGTATCGACCGACGCCACCGCGGTCGGTGGGCACGCTCGTGGCGTCGATGAGTACGCGGGGCGGTCGACCGGCGGTCACTGGGCAACTCCTCTAAGGGGGTGGTGGAGGGTTGTGAAGAACGACACGTGTGCCAAGACTACGCCGCCCGACGCCGTCCGCCGTGTCGACGACGCGACCGAAAACGCGTCGCGCCGAACCGCGCCGCCGACGATCAGCGGGGCGAGACCACCCGGTGACAGCGTGTACGTACAGTGACGGCGCTACGCTCGGCCCCGATGACCAACAACCTGGCCGGGCTACTCGCGGTCGCCGTCGCGGCGGACCCGACGCGGCCCCTGCTCACCTGGTACGACGACGCGACCGGCGACCGGACCGAACTGTCCGGCGCGACGCTGGCCAACTGGGTGGCCAAGACCGCCAACCTGGTGGTGGACGGGGCCGGCGCGGCCGCCGGTGACCACGCCGACGTCGCGTTGCCGGCTCACTGGCAGACCGCTGGCGTCCTACTCGGTTGCTGGTCGGCCGCGCTGGTGGTGCGGACCGCCCCGGCCGCCGGGCCCGGTACCCCGGCCGCGGAAGTGCTCTTCGCCAGCCCACCGGCGGTGCCCGAGGTCGATCGGCGGCCCGTCGGCGAGCGCTACCTGCTCAGCCTCGCCCCGATGGCGGCACCCGCCCGGGAACTGCCGCCCGGCTGGACCGACTACATCACCGAGGTACGCGGCCACGGCGACCATTTCACCCCGTACCCGGCGGTCGACCCTCAGGACGCGGAGCTGGCCGGCCGGGCCCGCCAGCGCGGCGCGGAGCTGGGCATCGGAGCCGGGGCCCGGGTCCTGGTCGACTGCGACCGGTACCCGGACCCGACCGACTGGCTGCTGGCGCCGCTGGCCGCCGAGGCGACCATGGTGCTCTGCCGCAACCTCGACCGGCAGCGGCTCGACGGGCGGGTGGACAGCGAGAAGGTCGATCTGGTCCTGGCCTGAGTGGTCGTCGTCGGCGCCGCCGGACGATCGGGGCCGGTCAGAGTTCGCGGGGCACCACTTCCCGCAGTTCGCCGTCCGGCGCGCACACGTAGAACCCGGCCCGATCGGCCAGCCACGGCTTGCCCGCCGCCTCACCGTCGCTGAGCAGCTTCTCCTGCACGCCGAGGATGATGTACCGGGACCCGTCCGGGTTGCCGTCCCGCCAGCCCGGGCCGTACAGCCGGTCGACCAGCATCTCGCGACGCTGTCGCGGCACCGCGCCGTCCACCACCCAGTCGGTTGGCAGCCGGTACCAGAACGTCCGGGTGATCCCGGCCAACGGGTTGAAGGCGTGTGCCCCCTCGACCCGGACGCCGAGCGTGTCGGTGATCTTCAAGCGGAAGTAGACACCCACGCCTGTGAGACGCGCTGCGCTGACGCTGCGTTGCCATCCCGGCGGAATCGGTCAACCCACCGACGCTTCCCGGTCCTGGGCGAACCGGATGAACGGCGCCAACGCCGCCGGATCGGTCAACGCCCCGGCCGCCGCCGCCTGCCCGGCCGGCACCCCGGTGAGGATCTTCTTCACCGGCACCTCCAGCTTCTTGCCGGACAGCGTCCGGGGCACGGCCGCGACCTGGTGAATCCCGTCCGGCACGTGCCGCGGTGACAGCGCCGAGCGCAGCTCACGCACGATCCGGGTACGCAGCGCGTCGTCCAGCCCGACCCCGGCCCGCAACGCCACGAACAGCAGCAGCTCCCCCGCCCCGCCCTGCGGATCCTCCAGGTGGATCACCAGCGAGTCGGCGACCTCCGGCAACGCCTCCACCACCGAGTAGAACTCGGCGGTGCCCAACCGCACCCCGCCCCGGTTCAGGGTGGCGTCCGAACGGCCGGTGATCGCGCAGCTCCCGTCCTCGGCGACGGTGATCCAGTCACCGTGGCACCAGACCCCCGGGTACCGGTCGAAGTACGCCTGCCGGTAACGGCTGCCGTCCGGGTCGTTCCAGAACCCGACCGGCATGCTCGGCATCGGCTCGGTGATCACCAGCTCGCCCAGCTCACCGACCACCGTCCGGCCGTCGGCGGCCCGGGCCTCGACCCGCGCGCCCAGACACCGGCAGGCGATCTCCCCGGCCCGCACCGGCAACAGTGGTACGCCGCCCACGAACCCGGTGCACACGTCGGTGCCGCCGGACAGCGACGTCAGCTGCAGGTCCTCGCCGACCGACCGGTACACCCAGGTGAAACCCTCGGCCGGCAGCGGCGCCCCGGTCGAGCCGACCCCGCGCAGCCGGGACAGATCGGCGATCTCGCGGGGCACCAGCCCCTCCTTACGGCAGGCCAGCAGGAACGGCGCCGAGGTGCCGAAGTAGGTGGCGTCGGTCTCGGCGGCCAGTCGCCACAGGGTGCCCAGGTCGGGGCTGGCCGGGCCGCCCGGGGCCGCACTCACCGCCGGGTTGCCGTCGAACAGCACAATGGCCGCACCCACCGCCGGCCCGGAGGCGAGATAGTTCCACATCATCCAGCCGGTGGTGGTGAACCAGAAGAACCGGTCCCCCGGCCCCAGATCGTGATGCAACGCCAGCATCTTCAGATGCTCCAGCAGGATGCCGCCGTGCCGGTGCACGATCGGCTTGGGCAGCCCGGTGGTGCCCGACGAGTAGAGCACGTACAGCGGCTGGTCGAACGGCACCGCGTCGAACGCCAACGGCTCGTCGGTCGGCGCGGCGAGCGCCTCCCAGGTCGAGGTGGCCCACGACGGGGCGTCCGACGGCTCAGCCGACAGGTACGGGATCAGCACCCGGTGCCGCGCCGACGGCAACGCGTCCGCGATCGCCGCCACCTCGGCCCGGCGGTCGACCGCCTTGTCGCCGTACCGGTAGCCGTCGACCGCGACCAGCACCGTCGGCTCGATCTGCTGCCAGCGGTCGGTGACGCTGCGGGTGCCGAACTCCGGCGCGCAGGACGAGAAGATTCCGCCCAGACTGGCGGTGGCCAGCATCAGCACGTACGTCTCGGGGATGTTCGGCGCGTACGCCGCGACCCGGTCGCCCGGCCCCACCCCGAGCCGGCGCAGCCCGGCCCGCACCCGGCGGACCTCGTCGCGCAGTTGCCCGACGGTGAGGGTGACCGGCGCTCGGGTCTGGCTGTGCGCGATCACCACCGGGGCGTCCTCGGCCAGCCCGGGGGCGCGTAGAACGTGCTCGGCGTAGTTGAGCCGGGCACCGGGGAACCACCGCGCCCCGGGCATCCGCCGGTCAGCGAGCACCTGCTCCGCCGGCTGCTGGCCGACCACCTCGAAGTAGTCCCAGATCGACCCCCAGAACCCGGCCAGGTCGTCGACCGACCACTGCCACAGCTGCCGGTAGTCGGCGAACCGCAGCCCCCGGGTGCGCTCCAGCCACGCCAGGTATCCGCCGATCCGGGTCCGCTGCCGCACGTCCGCCGGTGGGCGCCACAGCACCTCGCTCACGACTGACACTCCTCCCCGGGTCACGGCCGCGTCGCCGGACCGCGTGTGGCCGTCCACTTCCATCCTCGCGTACGTCGCGCGCCGCCGGCGGCGGTGCCGCTGATCGATTGTCCTGCCAACCGGGACGCAACGGAGCGTGCCGGGAACACAAGCTGTCGTCGGCAGGTAGCGCAACGGGCACAGCCTGCGGCGGGCACCAACGCGTACGTGAAAAAGTGCGCCGCCCCGCTGCGCCCCTGCCCAAGCCTCCCGCCCGAAACGGTACGGTTCGCCCATGCGTCATCTCTGGAGCTTCCTCAGCGGCCTGGCTGCGGCACCGCTGTGCTGGTTGCTGATCGCGGTCGGCCAGACGACGTCGGCCCGCACCATCGCCGGCTGGGTGACCGACGGCAGTTACCACACGGCGACCCTGCTGGCACCGGCCGCGTTCGTGTTCGCCGCCGGTCTGCTGCTCGGGCTGCTGGGCACGCTACGGTTCTCCCCGCTCGGTCCACTCACCGCCGGGCTGGCCCTGGCCGCCCCGTACATCGCGATGTTCGTCGACCCGTTCGGTGCCCGCGACCTGATCGGTACGCCGTGGCGGCTCTTCGGTGAACCGGTGGTACTGCTGCAGCCGGTGGAGAACGGCACCCTCGCGTTACTCGGGGTGCTGCTCAGCACCGCGGTGCTGAGCCGGCAGCGGTGGCGGTCCCGGCCCGCGACGAACAGCACCGCCGACGACAAGGCCGGCTCCGACGCGACGGCGGCGGCGGAGCCGTTGCCGGTCCGGCCGCTCGGCGAGTTCGATCCGTCGCTCTGGTCGCTGCCGGGCGGCAGCACCACGACGTCGGACGAATCCGCCGACGCACCGACCGGCCCGGACCGGGCCGACGCCGGCCGGCCGGCGTCGTTGACCACGAAGACGAAGACGAAGACGAAGTCGACACTGGCCGCGCCAGCCGAAGACGTTCGACCCGACGGCGACGGACTACGGCCGGCCCGGCCCATCCCCCGGTCCAGTCGGGTGATTCGCTGAACCGACCCACCGACCGTCGTCGGTGACGTTGCGCCTGGCGGGTACCGTGCCGGAAGGCACCATCCCCGCGAGGAGGTCAGATGCGGCACCTGGGCTCGCTGATCCTGTCCCTGCTCCTCGCACCGGTGATCTGGTTCCTCGCCGGGCTCGGCCTGAGCGAGTACGCGCTGGCCCGACGGGACGCTTACAGCGAACCACCGCTCGACGTGTTCATCGGGTTGGCCGCGCTCGCGGTCTGCGGGGTGTCGTACGCACTGTTGCTGCTGCCCCGGTTGTCCCCGGTCGGGCCGGTGCTGGCCGGGGCGTCGTTCGTCGCAGTGTCGGTGTGGGCCACCGTCGACATCGTGGGGTTCTACGACACGATGCCGCGCCGGCTGCTCGGCACGGACTTCGTCCTCACGGCGCCGGCCGAAGGGCTCGCCGTGGTGCTGGCCGTCCCGTTGCTGGCCACCGTGTTCAGCCCACGTCGTTGGCGGGGTGAGCGGATGGTGGCGCTGTACGCCGGCGGACCACCACCGCAGGACGTGACGCGGACCGCCCCACTGCCCGGCCCCGGCGGGTACGGCGACCCGGGCGGATACGGCAGCCCAGCGGGCGGATACGGCGGCAACCCGGGCGGATACGGCGGCAACGCCGGACCGCCGGCGTGGTCGGCCCAGCCGCCGACCGGCGATCCGGCTCGGACCATCGCGTTCCCGGCTGCCGCCAACCCGCCGCTGCGGCCAGCCCGATCGGCGACGGGTGCCGGGACCGACTCGGAGCACGACACGATGCGGCTGACCCCGCCGGGGCACCGGCGAGACGATCCGACCGTCGTACTGCCCCAGGCGTCGGCGTTCGCACCGCCCCGACCGGCGGTGACTGGCGGCGACCCGGACGAGACCACCCGGATCAGCCAACCGACCACCACCGACCCCGACGAAACCACCCGAATCAGCCGGCCGGCGGACGGCCCGGACGGTGGCGACGAGACCACGACGGTGCTGCCGGCTCGTCCCGACGACGCCGGGAAGTCCCCGAGCTGAGGCCAGAGCTGGGCCGGACCCGGACCTCAGGTCCGGCCTCAGCTCAGGTCACGGTGTCAGCAGCTGACGCGCCATCACGATCCGCTGCACCTGGTTCGTGCCCTCGTAGATCTGAGTGATCTTGGCGTCCCGCATCATCCGCTCGACCGGGTAGTCCCGGGTGTAGCCGTACCCGCCGAGCAGTTGCACCGCGTCGGTGGTGATCTCCATGGCCGCGTCGGAGGCGAAACACTTCGCCGCCGCCCCGAAGAAGGTCAGGTCGGCGTCGGCGCGCTCCGACCGGGCGGCGGCGGCATAGGTGATCTGCCGGGCCGCCTCCAGCTTCATGCCCATCTCCGCGATCATGAACTGGACGCCCTGGAAGTCGGCGATCGGCTTGCCGAACTGCTGGCGCTCCCGCACGTACCCGCGGGCGAAGTCGAGCGCGCCCTGCGCGATGCCGACGGCCTGGGCGGCGATCGTCACCCGGGTGTGGTCCAGGGTGCGCATCGCGGTGGCGAACCCGGTGCCCGGCTCGCCGATCATCCGGTCCGCCGGAATCCGGACGTTGTCCAGGTAGACCTCGCAGGTCGGTGACCCCTTGATGCCGAGTTTCTTCTCCGGTGCGCCGAAGCTCACCCCGGGGTCGGACTTCTCCACGACGAACGCGGAGATCCCCCGCGACCGGGCACCCGGCTCGGTGACCGCGAAGACTGTGTAGTACTCCGAGACACCGGCGTTGGTGATCCACCGCTTCACGCCGTTGAGCACCCAGTGGTCGCCGTCGCGGACCGCGCGGGTGGTCATCGACGCCGCGTCGCTGCCCGCCTCCGGCTCGGACAGGCAGTACGAGAACATCGCCGCCCCGGACGCCACCGGCCGCAGATAGCGCTCCTTCAACTGCTCCGAGCCGGCCAGCAGCAGCGGCATCGTGCCGAGCTTGTTGACCGCCGGGATCAACGATGAGGATGCGCAGGCCCGCGCCACCTCCTCGATGACGATCGCGGTGGCGAGGGCGTCGGCACCCGCCCCGCCGTACTGCTCCGGGACGTGCGGGGCGTGGAAGTCCGCCGCCCGCAACGCGTCGTAGGACGCGGTGGGAAACTGTGCGGTCTCGTCGGCCTCGGCGGCGTTGGGGGCGACCTTCGCGTCGCACACCTCCCGAACCGCTTCCCGGATCGCCGTGTGCTCCTCTGGTAACTGATAGACATCGAACGCCGGCCCGGACGTCATCACGCCCTCCCTCGCCTGGAGTGTTCCCTCGATATCCTGCTCCAGTGCGAGGATACCGGCGAGTAACGCCGACGTCGGTCGCCCCCACCCAGCCATACGGACTATCGTCTGCCGGGCAGCCGATCGGCGGCTCTCAGCCGGGTCGGTCCCCACAGAAGCGGTATGCCGCGAACGTCAAAACCACGATGATTGGTGTCGAGCCCCCGGCACCGGACCACCGAGTGCGACGCGACCACAGCGCCGCCAGCGCGAGCGGAGAATCAAGGCGTGACCATCCCGTACCCGAACATCCAGCCCGTCCCGGCCATCGCGGCGGTGACCCCGCCGTCCGGTGCCCCCCGCCCGCGCCTGACCTTCCTCGGCACCGGCTACCTCGGCGCGACCTACGCCATCTGCTTCGCCGAACTCGGCTACGAGGTGATCGGCTACGACGTCGACGCCGACAAGATCGCCAAGCTGTCCGCAGGTGAGGTGCCCTTCCACGAGCCGGGTCTGGACGAGTTGCTCAAGCGGAGCCTGGCCGCCGGGCGGTTGCGGTTCACCACGGACATGGCCGCCACCGCCGATTTCGGCGACGTGCACTTCATCTGTGTGGGCACCCCGCAGCGGGCCGACGCGATGGGCGCGGACCTGTCCTACGTCGAGGCGGCGGTCACCGGCCTGGCCCAGCACCTGACCCGTAAAGCGTTGATCGTCGGCAAGTCCACCGTGCCGGTCGGCACCGCCGAGTGGATCGAGCAGCTGGTCGGCAAGCACGCCTCGGGCGACCTGGGCGTCGAGGTGGCGTGGAGTCCGGAGTTCCTGCAGGAGGGCTTCGCCGTCGAGGACGTGCTGCGGCCGAACCGGATCGTGGTCGGGGTCCGCAGCGAGTGGGCCAACGGCATGCTGTACGCCGCGCACAAAGGGGTGTTCGACCTGGCCGCCACCGAGGACCGGGAGGTGCCGTTGGTGGTGACCGACTTCGCCACCGCCGAGCTGGTGAAGGTCGCGGCGAACGCGTTTCTGGCCACGAAGATCTCGTTCATCAACGCGATGGCCGAGGTGTGTGAGGTGGCCGGCGGCGACGTCACCCAGTTGGCCCGGGCGATCGGCTACGACCCGCGGATCGGTAACCGGTTCCTGCAGGCCGGGGTCGGGTTCGGTGGTGGCTGTCTGCCGAAGGACATCCGGGCGTTCCAGGCGCGGGCGCAGGAGCTCGGCGCGGGTGAGGCGTTGCGGTTCCTGCACGAGGTGGATCTGATCAACCAGCGGCGGCGGTCCCGGGTGGTGCAGCTGGCGGCCGAGCTGCTGGGCCGCCGGTCCGGGCCGGCCGGGCCGGATCTGTCCGGCACGACGGTGGCGGTGCTGGGGGCGACGTTCAAACCCAACTCCGACGACGTCCGCGACGCGCCGTCGCTCGCGGTGGCGGCGATGCTGGCCAAGACCGGCGCGCAGGTGCGGGTCTTCGACCCCGAGGGTACGGAGAACGCCCGGCGGGCACAGCCGGACCTGACCTACGTACCGTCGATGGTCGACGCGGTCCGCGACGCCGACCTGGTCTGCGTCCTGACCGAGTGGGCCGACTTCCGTAACGCCGACCCGGTGGCGTTGGGTGAGCTGGTCGCCGGCCGCCGGGTGATCGACGGCCGGAACTGCCTCGATTCGACGTTGTGGACCGGCGCCGGCTGGCAGTACCGCGGCATGGGCCGCCCCTGAGCCCGGCACCGCTCGCACCGAACCGGCCGGTTGTGGGTCCGTCACGGACCCACGACCGGTTTTTCTCCGATCTCCACGCCGCCTGGGGCTGTTCAACAGTTGCTTGGTTTAGGCATGCTTCGTAGGAAGTGGTCCACAGTGTGGTCCGGGCGTGGAGGAGGGTGCCATGAGTACGCCGTACCGCTGCGCCTCGTGCGGGCGGACCGTGCCGGCGGCGGCGACCTGCCCCCGGTGCGGTGCCGAGCAGCCGCAGTTCGCTGAGGACCTGGCCCGCATCGAGCGGTCCATCGCCGAGATGAAGGCCCGCGAGCTCGCCCTGGCCAAAGAGCAGAAGCAGATGGCCAGCGATCTGCAGGCGGCGATCTTCCAGCGGGACATCCTGTCCACCGGCGGTGCCGCCGGCCGGCGTGGCCCGGGGCCCCGGGTCTCGGTCCGCCGCCGGGCCGGGCGTCGGCCGCCGACCGCCGACCAGGGCACCGCCCCGCCGAAGTTCCCCCGGCAGAGCCCCAACCTGGCCGCTGACGACGACGCGCCACCGACCGGGCCACCGCCGCCGGGCTCTGAACCGCCCGGCTACCCGCCGGCCGCCGGTGGCGACGATCCGACCCAGGTCCTGTCGTCGGACGGCACCCGACCGGAGGCGTCCGCCCAGTCGATCCAGAACGTCCTGCTCGGCCTCGGCGCGCTGATGGCGGTGGTGGTGTTCGCCGCCGTCGCCAACAGCGCGTTGCCCGACGTCACCCGGCTGAGCGTGCTGTTCGCCGGCACGCTACTGCTGCTCGCGGCACCGCCAGCGGTCGCCGCCCGCGGGCTCACCTCCACCGCGGAGACGATCGCCGCCGTGGCGCTGGTCCTCGTCCCGATCGACGGTTACGCGATCTGGGCGACCGACGCCGTCCGGGCCGGCCCGGTCAGCCCGTCGGCGTTCGCCGGCCTCACCTTCGCCGTCACCGCGCTGGTCGCCGCCGGATACGCCGCCACGACCGGGCTGCGTCTGCCCCGGTACGGCATGGTGCTCGCGATCCAGCCGGTCGTGCCGCTGCTCGGTCAGGACCTGATCCGGGGGCCGGCCGGGTGGGCGTCGGCGCTCGCCGTGGTCGCCGTGCTCGATCTGCTGCTGGTCCGGCTGCTGAGCGGCTCCGGGAAGCTCGGCGTCAACTGGCGGTCCGGGTCGCCGACGGTGGCCCGACCCCGGCCGGACGCGCCGGCCGGACCGGACAGCGGCAACCGGCCCGGCGACCGGGCCAGCGGGCCGGCCGGGCCGGCACCGTCCGGCACCGGCTCCGACCGGCCGGAGAGCGCGCCGGAGGAGGCCGACGCCATCGTCGAGGGCGAGCCTCCCGGTGGCGGCGCCGGTGGCCGACAGCCGGGCTGGCTGCCGCCGGCACCCGCTGCGGCCGTCCTCTGGCTACGCGACCTGATCTGGACCCTGCACGGGCTGGCCGTAACCGCCGCGCTGCTATTCGCTGTGGTGGCGGTGCTGCGCGCCGACACGGTGCCCGCCACGCTGGTCGCGGCGGCGGTGCTGCTGATCGCCGCCGGGGTCGGGCTCGTCGGCGGATTCACCCTGGGCCACCCGCCGCTGCCGGACCTGGCCGCCGGCGTGTTCGCCCTGGCGGTCATCGGCGCGGCCAGCCGGGTCGCGGCGGTCGCCCTGCCGGGCCCGGCGCTGTTGTTGATCGCCGCCGTGGTCGCCGTCGCCGGGATCGGCGTACGGGCCCTGCCGGAGCAGGTCCGCCGTGGCCCGCAGCTCGCGGCGGCGGCCGCGTTGACCGTGCTCGGCGTACTCGTCGCCGGTGGCGCGCTGCGGGCGGCGCTGGCGCCGGTCCGCGCCGCGTTGCCCGCCTGGCAGGCCGACCTGGCCGGCTACCAGCAGAGCCTGGTCGACTACGCCGGGCCCGCCGACTGGCAGCTCGCCCTGGCCGCGCTGCTGATCACCATCGCGGCGGCGGTCGCCATGCCGGTCGAATGGCGTCGCGAGGCGACCGTCGTCGGCGTGACGCTGACCGCGTTGGCCGTACCGGCGTCCTTCGCCCTGCCCTGGTACGCCGCACCGTGGCTGCCGGTGCTCGCCGCCGTCGCGGTGGCCGGCACCGGTTTCCTCACCGACACCACCCGGGCCGCCCGGGTGCACGTGATCTGCGCGGCGGTGCTCGGCACCGCCGGTGCGGGCGCGGCGCTGGCCCGACCCGGCTCCACCGCTGCCGCCCTGCTGGTGCTGGCCGCCGCCGGCGTACTGATCGCGGTAGCCGGGACGCTGCCGGAGGTACGCCGCCGGCCCGCCGGGGACGCGGTCGGGGGTTGGGCCGCAGGCGGCGCCGCGTTCGCCCTGCCCGGTGGGGTGGCGGCGTTCGTCACCGCTCTGGTACCGCCGCCGGGGCCGACCGCGCTGGCCGTCCAGGAGACGACCGCCCCGATCCTGGCCGCCGGTTTCCTCGCGGTCTGCGGCACGCTCGGCTACTCGGCGCTGGCGCAGGTGGCGGAGCGGCAGATCCCCCGACCGTTGACCATCGGCACCGGGCTGGGGGCGCTCGCGGTCACCGCCGCGGCGTTCGGCTCGCCCGGCGCGGCCATCGCCGACGTGTGGGTCGCCGTCGGGCTGCTGGTCGCCGCGGGGCTGCTGCTCATGGCGCCTTCGATCGACGCCGGCCGGCGGGCGGACCGGCTGCTCGACGGCCCCGACTACGCCGCGGCGGCGGCCACCGCCGCGCTGGTCGGCACGCTGGCCAGGGTCAGCGCGATCGTGGTACCCGGCACCGAACTGGTGGCCAGCGCGGCGCTGACCCTGCTGGTGGCGGTCGCCGTACGCGCCCTGCCCGAGCACTGGCGGCGCGGACCGGTCCTGGGTACCGCGGTCAGCGGTGGGGTCATCGCCGTCCTCGCCGGCTACACGGCGGTCGCCGGCGGCGTCCAGGCACTGGCCACTCCGGGCCAGCTCTGGCAGGCGGACCTGACCGCCTGGTCCACCGAGGTCGCCGCCAACTCCTGGCAGGTGCCGCTGGCCCTGGTGCTGCTCGCGCTGGCCGCCGCCGTCGCGCTGCCCCGACCCTGGTCGTTCCACGCCGCCGGCGTGCTGGTCGCGCTCGCCACCGTCGGCACCCCGGCGGCGCTCGGCCTGCCCTGGTGGTCGCCGATCGTGGTCGGCTGCCTGGTCGCGATCGGGTACGGGATCGTCTCGGTGGCCGCCAACGATCCACAGGCGGCCACCGCCCGGGCCGGCGTCGCCGTGGCGGTCGCCCTGTACGCCATCGGCGCCAGCCTGGTCCGTCCGTGGACCACCGCCGCCGCGCTCGGTGTCGTGGTGCTGACCTGCGTGGTGGTGGCGGTACTCGCCCGGGTCGTCGCCACCGTGACGCTGGCCGATCAAACTGCTCAGGCCGACCAGGCTGACCAGCTCGACCAGGCAGGTAGCGGGCCGCCCGTCCCCGACCGGGAGTCGATGCCGGCGCACCTGTCGAAGATCGGTGGCGCGGCGACCGGGGCCGCGCTGCTGGCACTGCCCGGAGCGGTCGCCGCGCTGGCCGCCGCGCTCGGCTGGACCACGGAGATCGTGCTGACCGGGGCGTTGGCCGCCTCGGCGCTCGGCGTCGCCGTGCTGGCCATGGTCCGCCGCCGGGTCCCGCACTACCTGCCGTACGCCACCGTCGGGTTGGCCGCCGGCGCGACGGTCACCGCCCTCGCCTCGCTCCCGACCAGCCTGCCGACCGGCATGTACGCCGCCGGAGCCGCACTGCTCGGCGTACTCGCCGAACTGCTCCGGGCCGCCACCCCACCGCCGGTGGACCTGTCCCGGCCGAGTCGCCGATGGTCCGGGCTCGGCGGCCGGTGGAGCCAGCCGGGGCCGCTGGAGATCGGCCAGGAGTGGGCGATCAGCCCGGTCAAGGGAGCGTTGGCGGCCGCCGCGCTGCCCACCGCGCTGGCCGTCGCGGCGGTGGCGCCGACGCTGACCGCCGCACTGGTCGAGCCGTACCGCACCCTGACCGCGATCTGGCAGGGACCACCGGCCGGGCTGCTCGATCCGCCGGCCGCCGCCGTGGACCCGACCAACGTGCTCGCGGCGCTGCTGCTCACCGTCGCGGCGGCGCTGGCCGCGACCGGGTTCAACACCGGCCAGCCGGGCCAGGCGGTTCCGGTGGTACTGCCCGGCGTGGCGATCACCCTGCTGATCACCCCGATGTCGTTCGGCGTCGGCTGGCCGGCGGGCACCATGGCGGCGCTGCTGGTCTTCGCGGTCGCCATGGTCGGACTGGCGTTGACCGAACCGCCGCCGGACACCGAGCGGCACCGGCCGCTGCGCATCGCCCGCCGGCTGCTGTTCCTGATCGGCCTCGCCGCCGGTGGCGCCGGACTCGCCGGGGCGCTGGCCAACGATCAACTGACCGTCTTCACGCTGGGCAGCTCGGTGTGTGTCGGAGCGGTGTCCGCATACGCCGGACGCAGCCAGCCGGCCCGGATCCTCGGCTGGCTGTTCGCCTCGGTGATGGCGCAGATGTTCGTGCTGACCATGGGCCTCGTCGCCGGCCTTCCGCCAAGCTGGTCGGCGTTCGGCGTACTCGCCGTCGGTGCCGGCCTGCTGCTGTCCGCGACCCGGCTGCCCCGGCTCAGCCACCCCGAGGCGGTACGCGAGGCGGCGGTGGTCGAGTGGAGCAGCTACGCGGCCGCGCTGCTCGCGCTGGCCCTGGCGTACGACTCGGCCGCGCATCTGGCCGGGCTGCTGGCCGCCTGGGGTGCGGTGCTCGGGGTGACGGCCACCCGGCCTGGCCGGCGCGCGATGGAGCGCCGGGTGCTGTTCTGGCTGGCGGTCGGCTGCGAGATCACCGCCTGGTGGATGCTGATGCGGATCACCGATGTGGCGCTCACCGAGGCGTACACCTTGCCGTTCGCCGTCCTCGCCCTGCTAGTCGGGGTGCTCGAGCTGCGGCACCGGCCGGACCTGAGCAGCTGGACGGCGTACGGGCCGGCACTGGCCGCAGCGTTCCTGCCCACCCTGGTACTGGTGATCAGCTCGGGGGAGAACAGTTTCCGGCAGGTCCTGTTGCTGCTCGGCGCGGTCGGCACCCTGCTGGTCGGGGCGATGAGTCAGCAGCAGGCCCCGGTGGTGGTCGGTACGGTGGTCAGCGCGGTGACCGCGTTGCACGCGTTGACCTTCTTCGGTCCGTGGCTGGTGCTGATCCCGGTCGGTCTGGTGCTGCTGGCGCTCGGGGCGAGCAGCGAGTGGCGCCGGCAGACCCAGGAGCGGGTGCGGGGCGCCCTGCGCGGCATGCGCTGAGGCCGGCCGCCGAGACCCGGCCGGGCCGACTCGGCCGGGCAGGTCCGGCCGAGGCTAAGCGGTGCCGCCGCGTGACGCCTGCAGCGCGGCGTCCTTCGTGGCGACCAGCTCGACCAGCTCCTGCTGGTAGGCGAGCATCCGGGCGCGCAGCCCCGGGTCGGTGGCGGCGAGGATCCGCACCGCCAGCAGACCGGCGTTGCGGGCGCCACCGATCGACACCGTGGCCACCGGCACTCCCGCCGGCATCTGCACGATCGACAGCAGCGAGTCCATCCCGTCCAGGTGCTTCAACGGCACCGGCACCCCGATCACCGGCAGCGGCGTCGCCGAGGCGACCATGCCCGGCAGGTGCGCCGCGCCGCCCGCACCGGCAATGATCACCTGGAGGCCACGGTCGGCGGCGGTGCCGGCATAGTCGAGCATGCCGTGCGGGGTGCGGTGCGCCGAGATCACCCGCACCTCGTGCTCGACGTCGAACTCGGCGAGAGCCTCGGCGGCGGCCCGCATCGTCGGCCAGTCCGAGTCGCTGCCCATGATGACGCCGATCATCGACCCTCCTGCAGCCAGCGGGCGGCCCGGGCGGCCCGGTTCCGGACGTCCGTCAGATCCTCGCCGAGCACCGTCACGTGGCCGATCTTGCGGCCCGGCCGGACCTGTTTGCCGTACAGGTGGACCTTGGCGCCGGGGTCGGTCGCGAACAGGTGGTGCAGCCGCTCGTCGATGCCCATCCCGCCGTCCGCGCCGCCCAGCACGTTGGCCATCACCACCGCCGGGGCGGTCAGCCCGGTGTCACCCATCGGATAGTCCAGGACCGCCCGCAGATGCTGCTCGAACTGGGAGGTACGGGCCCCCTCGATGGTCCAGTGCCCGGAATTGTGCGGCCGCATCGCCAGCTCGTTGACCACCAGGCCACCGCCACCGGTCACCTCGAACAGCTCCACCGCCAGCAGCCCGACCACGTCGAGCGCGCTGGCCAGGTCGATGGCCAGCTGCTGGGCCGCCAGGGCGAGCGGCTGCGGCAGGGCCGGCGCGGGCGCCAGCACCTCGACACAGATGCCGTCCCGTTGCACGGTCTCCACCACCGGGTAGACCGCCAGCTGACCGAACGGCGAGCGGGCCACCTGCACCGCCAGCTCGCGGACCAGCTTCACCCGCTCCTCGGCGATCAGCTCCACCGCCGGGTCGGCCGACGGGCCGGCCGGGTCGAGCCCGGCGGCGACCAGCTCGGCCGGCGTGTCCAGCAACCACACCCCGCGGCCGTCGTAGCCGCCGCGCGCGGTCTTGACCACCACCGGCCAGCCGACCTCGGCGCCGAACTCGGCCAGCTCGTCGACCGAGCCGATCCGCCGCCAGCGCGGCACCGGGGCACCCAGCTCGGTCAGCCGCTGCCGCATCACCGCCTTGTCCTGGGCGCAGCGCAGCGCGTCGGCCCCCGGGTGGATCCGCACCCCGTCGGCGGCCAGCGCCCGGATGTGCTCGCCCGGCACGTGCTCGTGGTCGAAGGTGACGACGTCGCAGCCCTTGGCGAAGGTACGCAGCGCGGCGAGGTCGGTGTGCTCGCCGTACTGCACGTCGGCGGCGACCAGGGCGGCGCCGTCCTCCGGCGTACGGGCCAGCACGCGCAGCGACTGGCCGAGCGCGATCGCGGCCTGATGGGTCATCCGGGCGAGCTGCCCACCACCCACCATGCCGACGACGGGCAGTCCGGTACGGGTATCCATGGCGGCGACAGCCTAACCCAGCTGCGCGACCAGGTCCGCGACGGAGGTGACCGGCCGGTCGCAGACGAAGCCCCGGCAGACGTACGCGGTCGACGCCCCGCCGATCATCGGCCGGTCCGCCAGCAGCGGTACGCCGGCCTGGTCGGGACGGCCGGCCACCACCACCGCACCGGGCGGCGCGTGCCGCCGCGCCGCCCGTAGCAGCGGGTCACCGGTCGGGTCCTCGGTGACCACGGCGATCTCGTACGGACCGGAGAGCAGCGCCTCGCCGACGGCGGCGGCGTAGCCGGTGAACCGGGCATGCCGGGCGACCACCGGCGCGACGGTGGCCAGCGCGGCCTCGGCGGCGGCCCGGTACTGCGGGGCGCCACGCAGCGCCGCGTACCCGGTGAGCGCGGCGGCGGTGGCCGACAGCCCGGACGCGGTGGCGTTGTCGGTCGGGTCCGCCGGCCGGGCGACCAGCTGTTCGGCGTCGTCGGCGGTGTCGTAGAAGCCGCCGTTGCCGGCGGCGAACCGGGCCAACGCGACGTCCAGCAGCTCGCCGGCGAGGTCCAGCCATCGGCGTTCCCCGGTGAGCTGGTGCAGCGCGCAGAACGCCTCGGCGAGGCAGCCGTAGTCCTCCAGCACCCCGTCGGGCGCGCCGACCAGACCGTCCCGGGAGACCCGGCGCAGCCGCCCGCCGACCAGGTGGGTACGGGCCAGATGCGCCCCGGTCGCGACCGCCAACTCGGTGGCCAGCTCGACGTCGCCGTCGGTGCCGGCTGCGGCACCAGCCTCGTCGGCACCGGTCAGGGCATCGACGGTGGTGGCGAACTCGACCAACGCGGTGACGGCCAGGCCGTTCCAGGCGGTCACCACCTTGTCGTCGCGGGCCGGCTGCGGCCGGCCGGCACGGGCCCGGCGCAGCGCCGCCCGGACCCGGTCCAGCTGCTGCGGTGGCGTGTCGTCGACGTCACGGGCCAGCCGCAGCACGCTGGTGCCGTGTTCGAAGCTGCCGTCGCCGGTCACCCCGTACAGGTCGGCCGCCCACCGGCCGTCGGCCTCGCCGAGGACCTCGATCAGCTGCTGCGGGGTCCACACGTAGCTGGCGCCTTCGACCCCGCCGGTATCGGCGTCCAACGCGGAGGCGAACCCGCCACCGGGTACGGCGAGCGCCTCGGCGAGGAAGCGGACCGTCTCCCGGGCGATCCGACCGGCCATCCGGTCGCCGGTGAGCCGCCACAGCAGCGTGTAGACCCGCAGCAGCAGCGCGTTGTCGTAGAGCATCTTCTCGAAGTGCGGCACCGTCCAGGTGCCGTCCACCGCGTACCGGGCGAAGCCGCCGGCGAGCTGGTCGTAGATGCCGCCCCGGGCCATCGCCTCGCAGGTGTGCTGGACGATCTCCAGGCTGTCGGCGGCGCCGGTGCGTTGATGATGCCGCAGCAGGAAGAGCAGGCTGAGATGCGGGGGGAACTTCGGCGCCCCGCCGAACCCGCCGTGCGTCGGGTCGTACTCCTTGCCCAGCGTCACCGCGGCGGCGTCGAGCAGGTCGGCGGTCAACGGCGTGGCCGCCCCGCCGACCGCCTGCGCGCCGCCGACCGCCTCGGCTACCGCGGCCCCCTGGCGCAGCACGGCGTCGCGCTGGTCGCGCCAGGCGGCACCGACCGAGTGGAGCAGCCGGACGAAGTTCGCCTGCGGGAAGTAGGTCCCGCAGAAGAACGGGGTGCCGTCGGCGGTGGCGAACACGGTCATCGGCCAGCCGCCCTGACCGGTCATCGCCTGGGTCGCGGCCAGGTAGACCGCGTCCACGTCGGGGCGTTCCTCCCGGTCCACTTTGATCGCGACGAAGTTGTCGTTGATCAGCTGCCCGACCGCGTCGTCCTCGAACGACTCGTGCGCCATCACGTGGCACCAGTGGCAGGCCGCGTACCCGACCGAGATCAGCACCGGCACGTCCCGGCGGCGGGCCTCGTCGAACGCCTCCGGGCACCACGGCCACCAGTCGACCGGGTTGTCGGCATGCTGCTGCAGGTACGGGCTGGTCGCCTCACCGAGCCGGTTCACGCTGGGTCGCTCCTCGGGGTCGTGGCACGACTCCGACGGTGTGGGGTCGCACGTTCCGACCATAGCCAGTCGGTGGGCGGCTCACCGCCGGGTCGGCATCGGAACGTCCGGGTATCGCAGCGCGGTGAGGCCCGCCTCGGCGGCGGCCTGGACGTTCTCCGGGCGGTCGTCGACGAAGGTGACCCGGTCGGCAGGCGCGCCGAGCCGGTGCAGCAGCGCCGCGAAGATCGCCGGATCGGGTTTGGTCAACGCCAGCCGGCAGCTGAACAGCCGGTGGTGGAACACCGCCGCCCAGTCGGCCGAGTCGATCGCCGTGGCGATGGACTCGGGGGCGTTGGACAGCAGCGCCAGGCCGTGTCCGTCGGCGGCAAGGCCGGTGACGAGTTCGACGGTACGCGGATTCAGCTGCGACCAGCTGGCGATGTCGGCCCGGTCCAGTTCGGCCACGAGCGGATCGTCGGCGGACAGCGGCCGACCGACCACGTGGCTCCAGTAGCGCTCGGCCGGCCAGCCGGCGTCGTAGGCGTCCCGGTGCCGCCAGTACCCCTCGTCGAAGGTGGCCTGCGGCAGGCCGGCCAGTTGGGCCATGGCGGCCACCGCGGCCGACGGCTGCGGCAGCGAGATGACCTGGCCGTAGTCGAAGACCAGCCAGTCCCGGACGGCACCGCTGGGCCCGCCGGTCACGACGCACCGTCCGCGCGCAGCGGGTAGATCTGGGCCTGCGCGGAGTCCGCCAGGGACCGGAGCACCGCGAGCACCTTGTCGGCGGGCATCGGCTTGAAGAAGTGGTAGCCCTGGGCGGCGGCGCAGCCGAGGGCAGCCAGGGTGGCCCGCTGGTCGGCGGTCTCCACCCCCTCGGCGACCACCCGCAGGCCCATCTCCCGGCCCAGCCGGACGGTGTGTCGCACGATGGCGGCGTCGCGTGGCGAGTCGGCCATCCGGACCACGAAGGACCGGTCGACCTTCAACTCGTCGACGGTGACCCGGGTCAGGAAGGCCAGCGAGGAGAACCCCGTGCCGAAGTCGTCGACGGCGAGCTGGACGCCCATCTCCCGGAGGCTGGCCAGCACCTCGTCGATGATCTCCAACTCGCTCATCACCACCGTCTCGGTGATCTCCAGCACCAACCGGTGGGCCGGGACCTGGTGGCGGCGCAGCAGCTCGCCGATCTCGGCCGGCAACTGCGGGTCGAGCAGGCTCCGGGCCGAGATGTTGACCGAGATCGGTACGTCGATGCCGTGCGCCGCCCACTCGGCGGCGGCCGACAACGCCCGGTCGACGACGTACCGGGTGAACGGGGCGAGCAGTTCACTGCCCTCGACCGCTCTGACGAAGTGGACCGGGGTGAGCCGGCCGCGGCGCGGATGCCGCCACCGGATCAGCGCCTCCACCCCGGTCGGCCCGCCGGTGGCGAGGTCGACCGCCGGTTGCAGGGCCAGTTCGAGCTGGTCGTCGACGTCCAGCGCGGCGCGCAGTTCGGCCAGTAGTGCCAACTGGTCGGTGTTGGCGGCGTCCTTCGCGCTGTCGTAGCCGGCGACGCTACCGCCGATCGCCTTCGCCTGGCTCATCGCGATGTTCGCCCGGCGGAGCAGTTCGTTCATGTCGGCGGTGCCGGCACCGGCGACCACCACGCCGAGTGCGCCTTCGACCGACATCCGCACGCCGGCGACCTCGGTCGGCTCGGCCAGCATCGCGGTTATCTCGCGGGCCCGGCGCATCGCCACCCCGGTCGGCGAGGTCCGCTCGACGCAACCGGCCGCCGCCGGGCTCAGCGAGGTCAGGAGCAGGGCGAACTCGTCGTTGCCGAGTCGGCCGAGCAGCTCGCCGGTGCGGAGTCGGTCGCTGAGCCGCCGGGCGGCGGACTGCAGCAGCTCGTCGCCGGCGGCGTTGCCCAGGGTGTCGTTGACCTCTTTGAAGCCCTTGATGTCGAGCAGCAGCAGAGCGACCGGATGATCGTGATCCAGCCGGTGCAGAGCGGCGTCCCCCTTGGTGAGCAGCGCCGCCCGGTTGAGCAGCTCGGTCACCGGATCGTGCATGGACCGGTGCATGGTCCGGTCGGTGAGGTGGCGCAGTGCCCGCTCGGTCGCCGCGTCGTGCAGGGCTGCGGCGAGCGCGTCACCGAAGGCGGAGAGCGCGTTGCGGTCCCGGGACCTCGGCATGGTGCTGGCCGGCAGGTGGATCCGCAGCTCACCGACGCCGGTCCGGCCGACCGTGAGCGGGTGGACGAGCATCTGGTCGGCTGCGTCGTCCGCAGCGTCGTCCGCGACGTCCTCAGCCGCCGCGACGGGGTCGACGGGATCGGCCGGCGGCTCCGACCGGCGCAACCCGCCGTCGGCGTCGCCGACGTAGCGCCACAGCCTGCCGTCGACCTGCCGCACGTCGATCTCGACCCGCTCGGCACCGAACAGGGCCAGCCCGCCGGCGACCCCGGCACCGACGACCGCCGGCTCGTCGAGCTGGTTGAGCGCCCGGGTCGCCCGGGCGAACTCCTGCCAGGCCCGACGCTCGTCCTCGACCCGCAGCCGGTGTCCGTAGGTCTGCTGCAGCAGCCACAGCACCGGGGGCAGCAGCAGCAGCCAACGCGGATCGTGACCGAGCATCCCGACCGTGACCAGCCCGACCAGGACGTTGCCGACGAACATCAGCAGCTTGTTGCGCAGCGCGTGCAGCAGGGTGGCACCGAACGGCCGGCCGTGCCGCAGTGCCAGGGCGACCGTGGCGAGGGCGGCGGTGATCAGCAGATAGACCAGCCCGCCGAGGAGCATGGCGGCGGCGAGCAGTGGGGTGAGCTGCTGGGCGTACGGGTCGGCTACCGCCCGGGCGGCGACGCCGGCCGCCGCGACGGCGACGGTCAACGATGCGGTGACCCGGAGGATCTCCGGCACGGTACGGGGCTCGGAGAAGATCGACAGCAGGGTCCAGGCGATGCCCACGCCGACTGCGGCGGCGGCCGGCAGCCAGCCGGCCGGGAGGACGTAGAGCCCGACGATGAGGGCGGCCTCGCCCCAGGTGAAGCTGACCGTGCCGGTTCCGATGCGGAACCGCAGTCGGGCGAGTTGCGCGACGCCGAGCAGCGCCGCGACGATCGCGAATCCGGCCGGGGGCGGGAGCGCCGACGTCTGCGGGGCCGACCCGGTGAGCAGCCCGATGGCGATGGTGGCGACGGCGGCCACACCGACGGCGACGGTGAAGACGGGCAGCCGCCACTGGCCCCCGCCGTCCAGGGTTTCGGTCGTCGCCTGGTCCGCGGTCGCAGCCGGTTCCGGCCGCGCCGGCGTCACGGGTCACTCCCGGTGACCGCCGGGCCGTGGACCGACGCCCGGCGCGGACGACCGACCATGATGAGCATCCCTCGCGTCCGTTCCGTACGACCAGGGACGACAGCTGTGCGATCCATGGTCGCCCCTTTCCGCGCGCGGTCGGAGGAACTGAAGGTCCCCGGCGGAAGGCTAAGCCAAAGCCGATTCCGGCAACAGGGGCCACTGGGCCGGTTTACCGGCGGAGGCCCACTGGAGGGGAGAAAAGTCCCTGGTGAGAGCGCATGTAAGCGCTTACAAAGGGGATCCGGGACGCGAGTCGCCTTCTGTCGGATCAAGGACATTGCGTTCGGCCGCCGCCGACCCGCTGCCCGGCGCCGCGTCGTCGAACCGCTCGGGCAGCCGACGCAGCCGGGCGTTCATGTTCCTGATCAGAAACACCGTCGCGGCGGCGAGCACCAGGAGCAGGAACAGCCCCATCGGCCCGGCCAGACCACCGCTGCGGGTGTCCCCGAAGTTGTTCACCGCCAGGACATGGACAGCACTCAGCACGATCGGACCCCTCTGCGTCGCTGACGTCGACTACACGTTACGCCCGGCGGATCAGGAGTGGCCGAGCCCCTCGCGAATCCCGGCAAACAGGTCGGATTCCGGCTTCGGGCTATCGACGAACGACCGGACCAACTCGAAATCCTCGGTCGGCCAGGCCTGCCGCTGCACCTCCATCGGCACCTGGAACCAGAAGCCGTCCGGATCGACCTGGGTGGCGTGCGCGCGCAGCGCGTCGTCGCGGACCGGGAAGTAGTCGGCGCAGTCGACCCGGGTGGTGATCCGGTCGCCCTTGTCCGGGCGCTCCTCCCACCGGTCCATCCACTCCTGGTACGGCGACTCCCGACCGATCGCGAGCATCCCCTCGTGCAGCGCGAGAATCCGCGCCTTGGTGAAGCTCATGCAGTAGTACAGCTTCAACGGCTGCCACGGCTCGCCACCGACACCCGGGTAGCGGGCCGGGTCACCGGCCGCCTCGAAAGCGGCCACGCTCACCCGGTTGCACATGATGTGGTCCGGGTGCGGATAACCGCCGTCCTCGTCGTAGGTGGTCACCACGTGCGGACGGAACTCCCGCATCAACCGCACCAACGGCCCGGCCGCCTCCTCCAGCGGCTCCAGGGCGAAACATCCGTCCGGCAGCGGCGGCAGCGGATCGCCCTCGGGCAGACCCGAGTCGACGAAACCCAACCAGGCCTGCTCGACGCCGAGGATCGCCCGGGCGGCGTCCATCTCGGCCCGGCGGATCTCGGCGATGTTCTCCCACACGTCCGGCCGGTCGAGTTTCGGGTTCAGCACACTGCCCCGCTCCCCGCCGGTGCAGGTCACCACCAGCACCTGGGCACCTTCCGCGACGTACCGGGCCATCGTCGCGGCACCCTTGCTGGACTCGTCGTCAGGATGGGCGTGCACCGCCATCAGACGCAGTTGCTCAGCCAACGAAAACGCTCCCTCATCCCGTGCCTGACATCCCCTGCCGGCGGCGTCCGGGCCCGGCTGCGACAATGGGGCCCGTCGACCATTCTCGCCGACCCCACCGACACGTCCGCCAAGGAGTTCCGTCCCGGGTGACCGACACGTCCGCCACAACCGCACCGACCGCCGTCATGTTCCCACCCGGGCGGTACGGACGGCGACGCGCGCCCCGAGCGCGCCGGCCGTGGCTCGTCGCGCTGCTCACGGCGGTGGCGGTGCTGGTCGGGACGGCGATCGCCGGCCGGCTCTACACGCTCTACGGCGACCCGCTGCACCAGCCCGAGGTGATCACCTACACCGAGGCCACCGAGGACGGGATCACCATCGACTTCGCCGTCACGGTGCCCCCCGGCGGTGCGACGACCTGCCTGGTCAGGGCCCGGTCGCGGGACGGGGCGGAGGTGGGCCGGTCCGAGGTGACCGTCCGGGCCGAACCGGGCGAACGACACGTCCGCACCACGTACCGGCTGGCCACCGAACGGGTCGCGTTCCTGGGCGAGGTGCCACGTTGCCGACCCGCCGACTGACCAGCCGACCGTGACCCTCGCCACACCCGCCGAGGCGGGTGGCGATCCGGCGGCCGGCACACCCGGGCCGTTGCAACCCCGGCACCTCGGTGCGGATCGCTGGTACGTTGGTAGTTCGACCTCGACCGCCCGCAAGCCCACAAGGAGATCGTCTGTGTCCACGACCGACCGCGAGGCGCCCACCACCTGGCTGTCCCAGGACGCTTACGACCGGCTCCAGGCCGAGCTCAACGAGCTGATCGCCGGACGGACGGCGATGGCCGCCGAGATCAACGCCCGTCGGGAGGAAGGCGACCTGCGGGAGAACGGCGGCTACCATGCCGCCCGCGAGGAGCAGGGCAAGCAGGAGGCCCGGATCCGCTACCTGCAGGAGCTGCTGCGTACCGCCAAGGTCGGCGAGGCACCGGACGCGGACAGCGTCGCGCCCGGCACGGTCGTCACGATCCACTTTGACGACGACCCCGCCGACACCGAGACCTTCCTGCTCGGCTCCCGGGAGATCTCCTCGACGACCGAGCTGACCGTCTACAGCCCGGAGTCCGCGCTCGGTCAGGCCATCCTGGGCAGCCGACAGGGTCAGACGGTGACCTACACCGCGCCGAGCGGCGCGGACATCAAGGTCACTGTCGACAAGTTCGAGCCCTTCGCCGGCTGAGTTGCGGCCGCCGCAGCGGCGGTGGGTCCGTCAGCAGCGGTGGGCCAGTCAGCGAGGGCGGGTCAGTCAGCGGCGGCGAACGCCACCTGGTAGCCGCGATCACGGAGCACCTCGACCAGCTCGGTCGAGTGCTCCGGGCCGCGGGTCTCTACCGACAGGCCGACCTGGACCTCACCCAACCGCAGGTGCGGGTTGCGCCGCTGATGATCGACGTCGACCACGTTCGCCCGCTGCTCGGCGATCAGCGCCAGCAGCGCGGCCAGCTCACCGGGCCGGTCGCCGCACCGTACGGTGAACCGCAGGTACCGGCCGGCGGCGGCCAGGCCGTACTCGATCACCCGCAACAGCAGCAACGGGTCGATGTTGCCGCCGGAGAGCACTGCGACCGTCGGGGTGGCCGGCCGCACCGCGCCGGACAACAGCGCCGCCACGGCGGCCGAGCCGGCCGGTTCGACCACCTGCTTGCCCCGCTCCAGCAGCATCAGCAGCGCCCTTGACAGATCCTCCTCGGAGACCGTCACGATCTCGTCGACCAACTTGCTGACGTGCGCGAACGTCAGGTCACCGGGGCATCCCACGGCGATGCCGTCGGCGATCGTACGGTAGTCGGCCAACCGCACCGGGGCACCGGCGGCCAGCGACGGCGGGTACGCGGCCGCGCTGTCCGCCTGCACGCCGATCACCCGTACGTCCGGGCGCAGTGCCTTGACCGCCACCGCGATCCCGGAGATCAACCCACCGCCACCCACCGAAGTGACGATGGTGGCGACCTCCGGGCACTGCTCCAGGATCTCCAGCGCCACGGTGCCCTGGCCGGCGACGACGTCCGGATGGTCGAACGGGTGGATCAGCACCGCACCGGTCCGGTCGGCGAACTCCCGGGCCGCGTCCAGCGCCTCGTCCACGGTGGTGCCGGCGAACTCGACCTCGGCACCGTACCCTCTGGTCGCGGTGACCTTCGGCAACGGCGCGCCGGTCGGCATGAACACCGTCGCGCCGATGTCCAGCAGCCCGGCGGCGAGCGCCACGCCCTGGGCGTGGTTGCCGGCGCTGGCCGCGACCACCCCGCGCCGGCGCTGCTGCTCGGTCAGCCGGGAGATCCGCAGGTACGCGCCGCGTACCTTGTAGGAGCCAGCCCGCTGCAGGTTCTCGCACTTCAACCAGACCGGCCCGCCGAGCAGGGCGGTCAACGGGCGGGACGGCTCCAGCGGAGTCACCCGTACCACGTCCGCCAGGACGTCCCGGGCGGCGAGGACGTCCGGCAGTCCGACCAGATCCGTCATACCGGGCTGTCCACTCTCGGCCACGACGGGGCGTGCCGGGGCCACGATGCCATCATCTCCAGCTGGCCGGCCACCGCGAGCAGCAGCAGCTCCGAGCCGGGCGGCCCGACCAGCTGGACCCCGACCGGCAGGCCGTCCGGGCGCAACCCGGCCGGCGCCACCAACGCGGGCAGTCCGGCCATGTTCCACGGCGCGGCGTACGGGGCGTACCGCACGCAGCTCCACATGTTCGCCGTCCAGGACCGGCGCGCCCAGCTGGTCGCGGCCGGCGGGGTACCGGCCAGCGCCGGCGTCAGCAGCACATCGGCCCGCTGGTCGATGAAGAACCCGATCATCCGGTCCCGCCAGGCGGTGCGGTCGGCTTCCCGGACGTACCCGCGCCGTTGTGCCCACCGGCCGAGCGCGACGTGCCGACGGGTCCGTGGTTGCAGTTCCCGGCCGCCGGCCCGGCCGGCGGCGGCGTCCTCGGCTGCGGCGGCGAACCAGGTGGACAGTCCCCGCAGCCCCAGCGAGGCCGGATAGTGCAGCTCGGTGCCGACCACGTCGTGCCCGGCCTCGGTGAGCCGGCGCGACGTCGCCGCCACCGCGTCCCGGTTGGCCGCATCGGCCCGCAGCCCGGCCACCGGCGAGGTGAGCGAGACCGCCACCCGCAGCCGGCCCGGCTGGACCAGCTTCTCCGGTCGCCGGCCAGCGAGCACCGCGAAGCCGGTCGCGGCGTCCGCCACGCAGGTCGTCAGGATGCCGTGCTCGGTGAGGCCGAACCAGTCCTCGGTGCCGAGCTGTCGCGGAACCACGTCGCGGCCCGGTTTGAGCCCGAGCAGGCCGCAGCAGGCAGCCGGGATCCGGATCGAGCCGAATCCGTCGTTGCCGTGTGCGATCGGCACCATGCCGCTGGCCACCGCAGCCGCCGCGCCACCAGAGGAACCGCCCGGGGTACGCGACAGCTGCCAGGGGTTGCGGCTGGTCGCCGTGGCGTCGTCGGTGGTCGCCCAGAGCCCGAGCTCCGGCATCCGGGTGACCCCGACGACGACCGCGCCGGCACCACGCATCCGGCGGACGATCTCGTGGTCGTGTTCGGCGACCGGGGTCCGCGCGGCGGCCGATCCGCGCCAGGTCGGCAGCCCGGCGACCGGGGTGTTCTCCTTGATCGCCACCGGCACCCCGGCCAGCGGCAGGTTCGCCAGGTCTTCCTGCTCGTCGACCTTCTCCGCTTCGACGATGGCCTCGCCGCCACGGACCGCTCGGAAGGCGGACAGCTCCGGGTCGGCCCGGGCGATGTGGTCGAGATGGTCGGCAACGACCCGGGTCGCCGAGGTGTCACCTCGGCGTACGGCCCGGGCGATCTGCCGGGCGGTGGTCCCGACCCAGGTCGGTACGATGTCGTGCACGGCACCTCCAGGCAGCCGGTACGCGGTTCGCGTCGCTGTGCGGACCCGTCGCCGGACCCGCCCGGGTGTCGGGCCGGCCCGGAGTGGGCCGCCCGTCGGATCTCGCCGACGGATCCTCAGCCGAGCGCCTGATCCAGGTCGGCCAGCAGGTCGTCCACGGTTTCGATTCCGACAGACAGTCGCACGAGATCGCCGGGGACTTCAAGAGGCGAGCCGGCGGCGCTCGCGTGGGTCATCCGTCCAGGATGTTCGATCAACGATTCGACCCCGCCGAGCGATTCGGCGAGTACGAACAGTCGGGCCCGGTTGCAGATCCGCACCGCTTCCGCCTCACCGCCGGCTGCCCGGAACGAGACCATCCCACCGAACCGGCGCATCTGCTTGGCCGCTGTCTCGTGGCCGGGGTGGTCGCGGTGTCCGGGATAGAGCACCTGGCGTACCGCCGGGTGGTGGTCGAGGAATTCGACGATCCGCTCGGCGTTGTCGCAGTGCCGTTCCATCCGTACGCCCAGGGTCTTGATCCCGCGCAGGGTGAGCCAGGCGTCGAAGGGTCCGTTGACCGCGCCCATGGCGTTCTGGTGGAAGGCCAGCTCGGCGCCGAGTTCCGGATCGTCGGTGACCAGCGCGCCACCGACCACGTCGGAGTGTCCACCGAGATATTTGGTGGTGGAGTGGACCACCACGTCGGCGCCGAGCGCCAGCGGCTGCTGCAGGTACGGCGAGGCGAAGGTGTTGTCCACCACGAGCCGCGCCGTGACGTCACGGGCCACGGCGGCCAGCCCGGCGATGTCGGCGATGCCGAGCAGCGGGTTCGTCGGGGTCTCCGCCCAGATCATCCGGGTACGACCGGGTTGTACCGCTGCCCGGACCGCGTCGACGTCGGAGATCCGCGCGGCGGTCCAGGCCAGTCCCCAACGCTCGGCGACCTTGGCGAACAGGCGGAACGTGCCGCCGTACGCGTCGTCCGGAATGATCACGTGGTCGCCGGGCCGGCAGACGGTACGCAGCAGCGTGTCCTCAGCCGCCAGACCACTGGCGAAGGCGAGCCCGACCCGGCCCCCCTCGATCGCGGCCAGGCATTCCTGCAGCGCGTCCCGGGTCGGGTTGGCCGACCGGCTGTACTCGTACCCGGCCCGGGGCGCGCCCACCTCGTCCTGGGCGTACGTGCTGGTCTGGTAGATCGGCGGCACGACCGCTCCGGTCCGGGCCTCCGGCTCCTGCCCGGCGTGGATGGCGACCGTGTCGAACCCGTATGTCATGGCACGAGGCTAGGCCATCGGTCCGAGCGCCACCGCCGGTGGGACGGATGCCCGCCCGACCTGCGGGTACCCCGGCGGGAACGAGCTGGCCCCCGCCGGTGTTGTCCGAGAGGCCACGAACGAGAGGAGTCGCACGGTGTTCCTGCGACCGATGAAAGCGAATCTGCCCGAACCGGGGCAGGCCCTGCCCGGCCGGGACCGGCCGATGCCGGTGGCGGACCGGCACGCGGTGCTCGGTACGCCGCTGACCGGCCCGTGGCCGGCCGGTACCCGGGTGGCGGTCTTCGGGATGGGCTGCTTCTGGGGGGCCGAACGGCTGTTCTGGCGACTGCCCGGCGTCGTGTCGACCTCGGTCGGGTACGCCGGCGGCGAGACGCCGAACCCCACGTACGAGGAGGTGTGCTCCGGCGGGACGGGGCACGCCGAGGTCGTCCAGGTGGTTTACGACCCGGCCCGGATCGGCTACGCCGACCTGCTGAAGGTGTTCTGGGAGAACCACGACCCGACGCAGGGCATGCGCCAGGGCAACGACGTCGGTACGCAGTACCGGTCGACGATCTACACCACCGATGCCGAGCAGGCGACCGAGGCCGCCGATTCCCGGGCCGCGTTCGCTCCGGTGGTGGCCGCGGCCGGCCGGGACGGGATCACCACGGAGATCCGGCCGCTCGGCGAGTACTACTACGCCGAGGGCTACCACCAGCAGTACCTGCACAAGAATCCGGGCGGCTACTGCAACCACGGGCCGAACGGGATGACCTGCCCGGTGGGCGTCGCGCGCAGCGCCGACTGACCCGGAACCGGCCCGTCGCCGATACCGACCTGGAAGCTGGCCGTCGCCGATCAGGCGGCGGCCCGCTCCACCTCCCGCAGCATCAACCGCAGCGACTGGCTGTGCTTGGCCGGTGGCAGACTCGCCAACGCCGACCGGGCGTACCGCAGCCCTTCGACGCGGTCACCCGACTTGACCAGCATCAGCCCTCGGTGCAGCTCGATGTGGGTGGCGAACCGGGCCAGGCTGGCCGGCCGGGTCCGGTCCGCCCACTCCTGGGCGTCGACCGCAGCCGGGTCGCCGAGGCGGGCGAGCAGCATGCTGGTGAAGGTCGCCATCCGCCACTCGGGCACGGCGAAGTCGGAGATCTGCTCGGCGGAGCAGGTCTGGTCGAAAACCCGGCGGGCCGCGTCCAGATGCGCCAGCGCGGCGGTACGGTCGCCACGGACGCCGGCGACGTGCGCCTTGGCCATCAACGCGTTGAGCCGCCCGAGCGACGGTCGGTCGGTCAACGTGAGGGCCTGGTCGGCCAGGTCCTGCGCGACCGCGAGGGCGGCACCCTCGTAGCCGAGGGCGAGCGCGGCGCGGCCCCGGACCCAGACCCGCACGCTCCGGTCGCCGCTGCGGTCCGCGCTGACCGCGGCCAACCGGTACCACCGGACGGCTTCCTGCGCCTCCCCGGTGGTCTTGCCGTAGACGCTGAGGAAGCGGGCGGCCAGTCCCCACATCACCGGGGACCCGAGTTGCTGCTGCAGCACGACGAGGTCGCTGGCGAGCCGGTCCTGCAGCTCACCGGCTCCGACGGACATGTAGTCGCGCCCGAGATTGCCGGCCCGCTCCTGCCACTGTTCCTCGGCCGCCGGGTCGCCGAGCGCCGCAGTGAAGCCGCGGTGGATCAACTCGGAGACGGCGGCCGGTGCCACCACCGCGGCGGCGAGCCCGGTGATCAGGCCCCGACGTTGCATATGGTCCCCCAAGACCTGCTCGTAGGCGGTCACCACGTCGGCCGTCGCTGTCCGCCGCCCCGCCTCGACGTTCGACAGATGACCCTTGCTGAAGTGGCTCAGCGCGGCCATTTTCGCCAGGCTGACACCAGCGGATTCCCGGGCCTTCCTCAGGGTCTCACCCGTATCGCTCATATTCCGCCTGCCCACCTGTATTGAAGACCTGCTGAAAACCCAACGCGCTTTTCCTGACCCTCGACTGCCCGTGACGCTATTGGTCAGAGGCCGCGGGGATGGCGCGTGGACGCGTTGGACCGAACCTCCACCGACTCGGCGTAACGGCCCGCCGACCTCGCGGCCCATCGACCAGCATGCCAGCGACAGGCCACCATGTACACCAACGTTCTAGGGGTAGGTACACCATCCGGCAAAGACGATGGCAGATGTCAGCCGTGCTGGACAAGTCCGAGCAGACTTCATCCGATCTCCAGTGGCGCGATACCCGAGGCCAGACGAGACTAAGACCTTAATCAATCATTGTCATTAACCACTCAAAGTAAGGGCAAAGTAACTATTCGTCACCTTCGGGTGGTGGGCCAGCCGGGTGCGACCGGCCGCCGGTTCCACCGACCGGACTGGCCCGCGAGCCGCACCGACGGTCGACGCCGGCACCCCGACCGAGCGGTCCACGCCGGCACCCCCGACCGAGCGATCCACGCCGGCACCCCGGCCAGGCGGTCCACGCCGTCGCACCGGTCGGCGGAAAAATCGTTGCCGGCGGCCGTAGCCGCCGGCTAGCGTGGCCGTACACGGGAAAGGAGGTGGTCCAGCGTTGTATAGCTATAGGACTCGTGAGGTGGCTGCCCGCTAGCCGCTGTCCTTGACAGCTCCGATCGTCGAGACCGTGTGGCAGCGGTGCGGCGAATCCACGACAGCCACCCGACCCCCGGGGTGCCGGCCCAGTCCAGCCGGCCCGCGTCGAAGACGCGGAAGCCCCGGGGGTCGTTTCATGCCGGTAGGCTCGGCCGGGTGGCGGTCACCCTGCGCACGGCCATCCTCGACGACATCGCCTCGGTCGGTCACCTGCACCACCGGTCCCGGCGCAGCGCGTACCAGGGCATGGTGCCGGATGCCGCGCTGGACACCTACGGGGCGGACGCCGCGGCGCGGTGGTGGGTCGAGCGGTGGAGCCACGAACGTGACACGCACCGGCTGACGGTCGCCGAACACCAGGGGCGGCTGATCGGGTTCACCTACGTCGGGCCACACGAGGACGGCGAGCCGGCCACCGGTGAGCTGTACGCGATCCACGTCGATCCCGGGCACCAGGGCCGCGGCGTCGGCCGGGCGTTGATCCGCGACGCGCTCGGCACGATGCGCGAGCGCCGGTGCCGTCGCGCGGTGCTCTGGGTGTACGCGGCCAACCACCGGGCCCGAGACTTCTACGAAGCGGGCGGCTGGCGCCCGGACGGGATCGGCCGGGACGGCTGGCTCGGGCCGGTGCCGACTCCGCAGCTGCGCTACGCGCTCGACCTCACGGTCGCCGCAGCTGAGCCGGCGACACCGACCGCCGCACAGGGCTGAGCGCCACAGGTCTAACGTCACAGGTCTGACCGCCGCGCCGCCACACAGGGCTTGACGGCCGGGCGAGAGTACGGGACCGCTGCTGCGGGGGTTCCGTCCAGCCCCGCACTCTCGCCCGGCACTGCCCGCCCTAACCGGGGGAAAACGCCTGGCCGAAGGCGCTCAACCGGCGGAGGCGTGCCGGTTGATCGGCGTGGGCGGGCAACAGTGCGGGACCCCGGGATGCTGGCGGGCGCCCAGGGTCACCGCGGTGGTGAAGCACCATGGTCGCCTGCCCCGGTGGCGAACCGTGCCGGGGCAGCGCTTCCATGGCCCTAGTCAACCCCGGCTACCAGCGATCAACCGGACACACTGTGCGACTATCGGCCAGACTTTCCCAGATGTGCCAGCAGGTCCTGACGGGTGATCACCCCACGTGGTTTGCCATCGACCAGCACCAGGGCGGCGTCGGTGCCGGCCAGCAGCGCCACCGCCTCGCGTACCGGCTGGCCACCGCCCACCATAGGCAGCGGCTGCGCCATGTGCCGCTCGATCGTGTCGTGCAGCTGCGCCTTGCCGCTAAACAGCGCGTCCAGCAGGTCCCGTTCGGCGATCGACCCGGCCACCTCGCCGGTCACCACCGGCGGCTCCGCCTTGAGCACCGGCAGCTGCGAGATGCCGTACTCGCGCATGTAGTCGACCGCGTCGCGGATCGTCTCGGTCGGGTGCACGTGCACCAGCTCCGGCAGGCCGCCCGGCTTCGCCGCCAGCACGTCACCGACGGTTGGTTCAGCCGCCTCGACCCCCAGGAACCCGTACCGGGCCATCCACTCGTCGTTGAAGATCTTCGACAGGTAGCCGCGTCCGCCGTCCGGCAGCAGCACCACCACCACGTCGTCCGGCCCGGCCCGGCGGGCCACCCGCAGCGCCGCCGCGACGGCCATCCCGCACGAGCCACCGACCAGCAACCCTTCCTCCCGGGCCAGCCGGCGGGTCAACTCGAACGACTCCTGGTCGGAGACCTCCACGATTTCGTCACAGACCGACCGGTCGTAGGTCTGCGGCCAGAAGTCCTCCCCCACCCCTTCGACCAGGTACGGGCGCCCCGACCCGCCGGAGTAGACCGAACCTTCCGGGTCGGCGCCGACCACCCGCACCGCGCCACCGGACACCTCCTTCAGGTAGCGGCCCACCCCGGAGATCGTCCCGCCGGTGCCCACCCCGGCGACGAAATGGGTGATCCGCCCCTCGGTCTGTGTCCACAGCTCCGGCCCGGTGCCTTCGTAGTGCGACTGCGGATTCGCCGGGTTCGCGTACTGGTCCGGCTTCCACGCGCCGGGGATCTCCGCCGCCAGTCGGTCGGACACCTGGTAGTACGAGCGGGGGTCCTCCGGCGCGACCGCCGTCGGGCAGACGACCACCTCGGCACCGTACGCCCGGAGCACGTTCTGCTTGTCCTCGCTGACCTTGTCGGGGCAGACGAAGACACACGAATAGCCGCGCAGCTGCGCGACCAGCGCCAGACCGACGCCGGTGTTTCCACTGGTCGGCTCGACGATCGTGCCACCGGGACGGAGCAGCCCGGCCTGTTCGGCGGCCTCGACCATCCGCAGGGCGATCCGGTCCTTCACCGAGCCGCCCGGATTGAAGTACTCGACCTTGGCCAGCACCGTCGCCGAGATCCCCGCAGTGACGTTGCGCAGCCGCACCAGCGGGGTGTCGCCGATGAGATCGACAACGCTGTCGTGGTAACGCACCTCGTTGTGCCCTTCTGCTGACGCCGGCGAGGCGCCATCGTCGGGTTGAGGTCGTCAGCCGACAACAGCCCGCTGCCGGCGGTGGAGTATGTCGGGGTCAGCCTACTGGTGCACGGCCGGTCAGCCGACCACCTGACCGGGCACCACCGACTCGCGCCGGGCCTCCCAGTCCAGGAAGCGTTCGGTCTCGGCGAGCACGCTGCCAGCGAGCCAGGTCACCACGAGCGCGTCGTCGACGATGCCGAGCATCAGCAGCATCGCCTCCGGCACCAGGTCGAACGGGGACGCGATGTAGGCCACGGCCGCGGTCATCAACGCCAGCCGCAGGCCGCCGTCGTAGTCGCCGCGCATCGTGGCCCGGATCATCCGGGGCAGCGCCGCCAGCCGCCGCCCCAGCGAGGGACCGCCGCGGGTGCCCGCGGTCAGCGCCCGCCCCAGCGCCGCGAACGCCGCCGCCCGCTTGAGTGTCCTGGCCATCGCGGCCACCTCCTCGTCACCGGGCCTGCCGGATGTATGTGTGCCCACCGGCCGCCGACCGTACCCCGGTCGTCGACCCGTGGTGCCCTGCCCTCCATGATGCCCGGGATCGGCAACTGTCGCCGGACACGCGTCCCCAGGCCGGTGGACCCCGGCCAGAATCGGGCTGATCCCGGCACCGTGGGCCGAGATAATCTCGAAGGACCTAGCACGACGGCAGCAGCGGATCGCAGTCGGGGGGCGCGATGGGCACGGGTGGCGCGGGGACACGTCCGACCGACTGGACCGTGGCTACGCGGGCCGTCCGGCTGGCGGCGTTCGGAGCAGGTGCCGCCGCAGCGGCCGCGGTGGCCACCGCCGGCACCCTCTACGGGCAGGCCAAGCAGGCCCGGCGGATCATCCCGCTGGCCGAGGCGCCGCCGCCACGCGGCGACGGGGTGTACGGTTCCCGGCTGCCCGGACCGCCGCTGACCCTGGTGGTGCTCGGCGACTCGTCGGCCGCCGGCTACGGCGTGCACCGCCCCCGGGAGACCCCCGGCGCGCTGCTGGCCACCGGCATCTCCCGCCGGCAGCGGCGACCGGTCCGGCTGCACCGGCTGGCGGTGGTGGGTGCCCGGTCGGTCGGCCTGGTCCCGCAGGTGGAGGCGGCGCTGGAGCTGCGGCCGGACCTCGCGGTCATCCTGATCGGCGGCAACGACGTCACCCACCGCACCCCGCCGGAGGTCGCGGTCGGGCACCTCGTCGACGCGGTACGGCAACTGCGCGCGGCCGGGGCCGAGGTGGTCGTCGGCACCTGCCCGGATCTGGGCGCGATCAAGCCGATCAAACCGCCGCTACGTTGGCTGGCCCGTCGGTGGAGCCGACAACTCGCCGCGGCGCAGACCGTCGCGGTGGTCGAGGCCGGCGGTTGGACGGTCTCCCTCGGCGACCTGCTCGGTCCACGGTTCGCCGCCGAACCGGGCCGGCTCTACTCCTGGGACCGGTTCCACCCCTCGGCAGAGGGGTACGCCATGGCCGCCGCCGTCCTGCTGCCGGCGGCACTCGGCGCGCTCGGTGCCAGCACCGCCTCGCGTGGTGGCGTCGCCGGCCGGGAGAAGGTGCGGACGCTGTCCCAGGCCGCGCACGAGGCCGTCCGCCACGCCGGCACCGAGGTCCGCGGCACCCGGGTGGCCGGCCGGGAACGCGGTCCGGCCGGCCGCTGGGCCCGGCTGCGACGTAGGCCGAGGTTCGCCGGCCGATCCTGGCAGACCGCCGCGCTCAACTGGTTGTTCGGTCCGCCGGGCGGCGATCGGGACGGCGACCACCGCAAGTCGGCCGTATCCTCCGATCAGCGGGTGGGCCTGTCCACCGCCGGACCGCAGGACTGAGCCGTGCGCGACCGCAACCGTACCGACGGAAGGTGACCGCCGTGACGTCGAGAAACATCGCTGTACGGATGGGCCAGGTCACCGCCGCCGCGGTCGTCGCCGGGGCGGTGGGCAGCGCCGCGCTGCTGGTCGGGGAGGCGGTGCTGGCCCGTCACCGCCGGTACGCCCAGCCGGAGCTGGGCCTGGCCGTACGGGTGGCGCTCGGTCCGGCCGGCGGCGCGCCGCTGCGGCTGGTGCTGCTCGGCGACTCGGTGACCCTCGGAGTGGGAGTGGACCGGGTGGCCGACACGGTCGGCGGCCAGTTGGCCCGGCTACTCGCCGAGCACGAGGGCGGTTCGGCGGTCACCGGGCGTCGGGTCCTGCTGTCCAGCGTCGGTGTGGCCGGCTCCCGCTCACGGGACCTGGCCACCCAGGTCGCCCGGGCGCTGCTGGGCGAACGACCGGACGTCGCGGTCGTTCTGATCGGCACCAACGACGCGGCCGCGCTGCGTCGGCCCGGCGAGTCGGCGGTTCATCTCGCCGCAGCGGTACGTCGGCTACGTGGCGCCGGGACGGAGGTGGTGGTCGGCACCTGCCCGGATCTCGGCGCCGCCCGGGCGATCGCGCCGCCGCTGCGTCAGCTCGCCGGGCTGCTCGGGCGGCGGACCGCCCGGGCCCAGGCCCGCGCCGGCCGGGACGCCGGCGCCCGGGTGGTCGACCTCGCCGGCGAGACCGGGGCGGTGTTCCGTGCCGACCCCAGCACCTACTGCCATGACGGCTACCACCCGTCGGCCGACGGGTACCGGATCTGGGCGCACGCGCTGCTTCCGGCGGTACTCGCGGCGGCCAACACCGCCCCGCACCGCTGACCCACCGCGTACCACCGACCGCACCGGCCTGGGCCAAGCGTCGGCCGACGGGGCCGTTGCCGGTGGCCCCGGTGGCGGGTCAGAGCGTTTCGAGCCGGCCGCGCAGCCGCTGCGCGGCAACCGCCGCCGATTCGAGCACCGCGAGGTCGGGTGCCGCCCGGATCAGGTCGGCGGCGACCACCCGCAACTGGTCGGGCAGCGCGGTGTCCCGGCTCAGCCGGGGTACCTGCCGGCCGGGCCGCCCTTCGGCTGCCGCGCCCAAGTCGGCAAGGTACTGCACCAGGTCATGGAACTCGTCCGCTCGGTGACCGTCACCCGCCGCCCATCGGGGCTGTTCCCAGTGGGCCACCTGCCGGACCAGGAGGTCGACCAGGCGGGTCAGGTGCGCTGCGGCCACCGCCGCAGTCTAGTGCCGGCGACGACGCACCGCGCCGCGCCGACAGTACGGCGCGGCGCGGACGGACGGTCAGTCGTCGCCCTGCAAGAAGCTGAGCAGACGCAGGATCTCGATGTAGAGCCAGATCAGGCTGACCAGGATGCCGAACGCCGCCGTCCAGGAGTAGCGCTGCGGCAGGCCGAGCCGGACGCCCTCCTCGACCTCGTGGAAGCTCAACACGAAGCTCAGCGAGGCGACCACGATGCAGATGAGGCTGAAGATGATGGCGACCGGACCGCCGCTACGCAGCCCGGTGTCGACGCCGAAGAGCGACAACACCAGGTTGATCATCATGACCGCGAAGACACCGACCATCGCGGCGATCAGGCCACGGGTGAACTTCGGGGTGGCCCGGATGACCTTCATCTTGTAGAGGGCGGCCATCAGGAAGAAGACGCCGAAGGTGGCTACCACCGCCTGCAGGACGATGCCCTGGTAGCCGGCGACCACCTCGAAGAACTTGCTGACCAGGCCGACGAAGACACCCTCGACGACGGCGTAGGTGACCACCAGCGCCGGGTTCGCGACCCGGGAGAACGAGATGACCAGCCCCAGTACCAGACCGACGATCGCGGCGCCGATCCAGGCGCCGAACAGCAGCGAGTCGGGGACCAGGATCCAGGCCGCCGCCGCCGACAGCCCGGTGATGCCGAGCAGGGTGACGGTTTTGACGACGACGTCGTCGACCGTCATCGGCGCGACGGTGGGTGGCGCGGCCGGGTAACCGGCCTGCGTCGGATATGGCTGCCCGGTGCCGGGCTGCCCGTAGGGACCGGCAGGGGCGTACCCGGTGGCCCGCTCCCGCTCGGCCGCCTGGCCGAGCCGGGCCAGGACCGGGTTGGATGTCTTCACTGTCCAGCCTCCCTCAGGGGGTTGTCACACGATGGTGTGAGGTCAAGGGTAGACGGCTCGATCGACGCTGTGCAGGACCGCCGGTCACCGGCGGACTGGGTCCGGTGGAACGGGCGGACTCCGGCCAGTGGCACTGGGCCTCGAACGGCACCAGGGGGGCGCCAGGGGACACCGCGAGGTACCCGGGGCGGGAATCGAACCCGCACGCTTTTCAGCAGCCGCTTTTAAGGCAGCCGTGTCTGCCATTCCACCACCCGGGCCGGCGGGTCGACCGGGCTGCGCCCGGTCGGACCGATCGCCGACACGCCACGCGCTGGTACGCGGCGGCAGATGTCACGGTAGCGGGTCGCGCCCAGCCGGACGCAGCCCGGCCGGCCCACGGCACTAGGGTGCGAACCGTGAGCCGCTCAGCAACCGCAGCGCAGGACACCGGCCCCGTTCCGCCCCGGCCGGGCGGACCCTCGACGGCTGGCTCCCGGTGGTCCCGGATCGCCGCGGCGGCTCGCGGACACCGGGTGGACGCCGTGGTGTGCCTGTTCTTCGTCCTGTTCGCCGGCGTGCTGACCCACCGGCTCTGGCCCGCACCCGATGCCCACCTGCTGGCCTTCAACCCGGAGGACCAGACCCTGTACGAGTGGTTCCTGGCCAGCGACGCGCGGCTGCTGTTCGGCGACTTCGGCCTGCTCAGTGACCGGTTGAACGCCCCCGACGGGGTGAATCTGATGGCCAACACGACGGTCATCGCGCTCGGCTTCCTGATGGCCCCGGTCACCGTGCTCTTCGGTGCCCCGGTGAGCTTCGCGCTGCTGGTCGCCGGCAACCTGGCCGCCAGCGCGATCGCGTTCTACTTCCTGTTCTCCCGGCCCCTCGGCGCGCACCGGCTGGCCGCCGCGACCGGCGGCGCGTTCTGCGGGTTCGCCCCCGGGATGGTCTCGCAGAGCAACAGCCACCTGCACATGACCGCGCTGTGGCTGATCCCGGTCATGATGTGGCTGCTCATCCGGATCATGCGGGCCGCCGACCCGACCGGCTCGACACCCGACGGGCGGATCCTCGGGCCGGCCGGCCGACCCGACCGCCGCCGGATCGTCACCTCCGGCGGCTGGCTCGGGGTGGTCGTCGCGGTCCAGGTGTTCGTCGGCGAGGAGGTACTCTTCCTCACCGCGGTCACGCTGATCATCATGGCGGCGGCGTTCGCCGCGACCAGACCCCGGTACGCGTGGCGGATCCTGCCGAACTTCGTCGCCGGGATGCTGGTCGCCGTGGCCGTCGGCGTGGTGCTGCTCGGGTATCCGCTGTGGTTCCAGTTCGCCGGCCCGCAGAGCGTCTCCGACGGCGTGTTCGACCCGGCGTACTTCTCGGCCGATCTGGCCAGCTGGCCGGCGGTGTCCGAGCTGTCGGTGGCCGGTTCGGCGGCCGCCGCCGAGCTGACCACCGGACCGGCCGAGTACAACACCTTCCTCGGCTGGCCGCTGGTGCTGGTCACGGCCGCCGCCACCGCCTGGTTGATCCGGCGGCCGGTGGTCGTCGCCTGCGCCGCCGGGACGCTGCTGATGGCAGGGCTCTCACTCGGCCCACGGATCGTCGTCGACGGCGCCAAGTCCGACGTCCCGGGGCCGTACGCCCTGCTCGACGGGATGCCGGTGGTGGACGGCGCGCTGCCGATGCGGTTCGCCCTCGCGGTGATCCCGCTGATCGCCGTCATCCTGACCCTCGCCGTCGACCGGGCGTTGCGGCTCGGCTGGCGACCGGCCCGGCTGGCCGTCCCAGCCGCAGTCGCAGTGGCGCTGATCCCGGTCGTGCCGGCCCCGCTGCCGGCGATGGACCGCGACCCGTTGCCGGAGTTCATCGTCGGCGGTCACTGGCGGAGCTGCGTACCGTCCGGCGGCGTGCTGGTGCCGGTGCCGCCGGCCACCCCGCCGCAGCCGTGGCCGATGGCCTGGGCCACCGCGACCACGGTCGACTTCGGCATGCCGGAAGGGTTCTTCATCGGCCCGTACGCCCCGGGGGGCGACGCCTCGATGGGCACGTTCAAACTGCCGACGTCGAAGATCCTCGCCGAGGTGGCCCGGACCGGCGAGGTGCCGGAGATCACCGACGAGGAACGCGCCCGGGCCCGTCGTGACCTGACCCGTTGGGGTGCCGACTGCGTGGTGCTGGTGGACGACACCACGCACGCTGCCGAGCTGCGGCAGACCACCGAGGACCTGCTCGGGCCGGGCCAGCGGGTGGCCGACGCCTGGACCTGGCCGGTCAGCTGACCCGGGCCGGCGCGGCACCTGGCTGGTCGAGCTGCGGGGTCGCCCCGAGGAACTCCTCGCGCGGGTCGTGCAGCTGCCCGAGCGCCACCACCTCACGCTTGAGCACCAGCGCGAGCGTCCAGTCGACGATCACCCGCACCTTGCGGTTCAGCGACGGGATCCGGCTCATGTGGTACGTACGGTGCATGAACCAGGCCGGCAGCCCGGTCATCTTGATCCCGTACACCTGGGCGACGCCCTTGTGCAGGCCGAGGCTGGCCACGCTGCCGGCGTGCTTGTGCCGGTACTCGACCGGCTGCTGCCCACGGACCACCGCCAGGATGTTGTCGGCCATCGTCCGGGCCTGGCGCACCGCGTGCTGGGCGCTCGGCGAGCAGTACGCCCCGGGCGGGCCGGTCAGGTCCGGCACCGCGGCGCAGTCACCGGCGCTCCACGCGCCGTCGACCGTCCGGTCGCCGTCGACGACCTGCAGCGTCGGCCGGCAGCTGATCCGCCGCCGCTCGTCGCGGGGCAGATCGGTGGCGTCGAGCATCGGCGACGGCTTCACCCCGGCGGTCCAGACGATCGTGTCGGCCGGGAAGCTGTCGCCGTCGGAGAGCCGCACCAGCCCGTCGACGCAGGACTCCAGCCGGGTGTCCAACCGGATGTCCATCCCCCGCTTGACCAGCTGCTGCACCGTATAGGCGCCCATGTCCCGGTCGACCTCGGGCAGCACCCGCTGGGTCGCCTCGACAAGCACCCAGCGCATGTCCGTAGGCTTCAGCTCGGGGTAGTAGCGCAGCGCGTCCCGGGCCATGTCCTCCATCTCGGCCAGCGCCTCGATACCGGCGTAGCCGCCACCGACGAAGACGAACGTCAACGCGGTCCGGCGGACCTGTTCGTCGGCGGTGGCCGCCGCCACATCAAGCCGTTCCAGGACGTGGTTACGCAGGTAGATCGCCTCGCCGATGGTCTTGAACCCGATGCCGTGCTCGCGCAGACCGGGGATCGGCAGGGTGCGGGACACCGAACCGGGGGCGACGATCACATGGTCGTAGCTGATCTCCCGGGGCGGCCCGACGATGGGTTGCACCTCCGCGACCTTGCGGGCGTGCTCGATCCTGGTCACCGCCCCGGCGATCACGTGGCAGCGGCGCAGCTCCCGGCGCAGCGGCACGACGGAGTGCCGGGGTGAGATGTTGCCCGCCGACGCCTCCGGCAGGAACGGCTGGTAGGTCATGTGCGGCTGCGGGTCGACCACGATCACCTCGACCTCGCCCCGACGCATCTTGCGGGACAGGCGCAGGGCGGCGTAGAGACCGACATGCCCGGCACCGACGACAAGGATCCGTTGCCTGTTCACGTACCCCATCTTCCTCCCGGTTGCCTCTTGACGCCGCCTCGAAAGCCAGATATGTGACCGAGCACGCCCGTGTGAGCCGCCGCACGCCGGCCGACCATGCCGCCGCCGGCCGGTCAGCGGCGCCGGCCGATCACGCCGACGCCGGCCGGTCAGCGGCGCCGGCCCAGGGCGGCGAGCAGGGCGACCGCGCCGACCGCCACCGCCAAGCCGGCCAGCACCGCGAGCAGGAAAGGCTGACCGGCGGTCCGGCCGGCGGCGGTGATCAGCAGCACCACCAGCACCGCCGAGGCGAGCAGCACCGCCGCCACCCGGGTCGACCAGCGCACCACGACCTCGGGGGCCAGCACCACGTCGTACGGCACGGCGGCAGCCAGCGCGGCGAGACTGTGGGTCAGGTACAGCAGCGCGCCGACCGCCAACAGCCGCCACAGCTGCACCGGGGTCCCGTACCAGGTGGTGGCGAGCACCCAGCCGCCGATCCCGACCAGGATCGTCACCGTCGGCGCGTGCCCGCGCGGCGCCAACGCCGGCAGCAGCGCGACGGCGAGCAGCGCCGGGCCGGCCCGGCCGAGGAAGACTTCGGCCGGGTACGCGAGCCCGAACGCGAGCAGCGCGGTGACCGCCACCACGCCCCGCAGCAGCACCGGCGCGAGGGTGACCCGGGTGAATCCGGTGCGCACCGCCGCCACCCGGTCCCGGATCGCGGTGATCATCGCAGCACCGCCTTCGGCGCCGACGCCAGCCGGGCCACGTCCCGCAGCACCTGGTCGAGGCTTCCAGCCCCGGCCCAGTTCACCACCGGTACGCCGTGTTCACGCAACTGTCCGACGGTGTTCTCCCGGTCCAGCCGCCACAGCCGGTACGCCACCTCGGTCCACTGGCCCTGCCGGGGCGGCGGCGCCACCGTGGTGGGCAGCGTGTCGACGGCGACGACGATCCGCCCCGACCGGGCCATCCGGGCCAGCATCTCCGCCGAACGCGGGTCCACCAGTGGGGTCAGCACCACGACCAGCGCGTCCGAGGAGAGCAGTTGGGGGCCGAAGACCTGGTCGTACGGTTCGTACGGGGTGGGCCGCACCTCGACGTCGAGCAGCCACTCCAGGACCGTCAGGTACTGCCGGCGGCCGGTGGCCGGGCGGAGCCGGCGGGCCGTCGGGCCATACTCCAGCATCGACACCCGGTCACCGCGGTGCAGGTAGTGTTCCGCGATCGCGGCCGCCGCCCGGACCGTGGTGTCCAGCACCGACGCACCGCCGGACACCCCACCGGAGCGGCCGACCTCGGTGAGGACGTCGAGCAGCAGCACCACCTCGGCGTCGCGGTCGGACAGGGTCGCGGCGACGTGCAGCTGTCGGGCCCGCAGCGACACCCGCCAGTCGATGCGGCGCAGCCGGTCGCCGGCGCCGAAGATGCGCACCCCGGCCAGTTCACCGCCCTCCCCCGGCCGGCGGGAGCGGTGCCCGCCGACCAGCCCGGCGGCGCGGGGCATCGCCTCGTCGGCGTTGAACGGGTCGATCACCGGGTAGACCGGCACCCGGACCGGTTCGGCGACCACCGGCCGGCAGGACAGCAGCCCGTCGCAGGCGATCGCCCGCGCGGCGACCGGCCCGACCGGCTGCCGGCCCCAGCGCAGCGCCACCCCGGACAGTTCGAAACCGGCCGCCGAGCCGGTCGGCACCGCCAAGCCGAACGGGCGGTCCGGCACTCCACCACTGGGCCGGGGACGGGCCGCCGCCGCCAACCGTTCGAGTACCAGCAGTTGGCCACCACCGGCGGGCGGGTCGGCGGACGGGTCGCCCGGTTCCGCGTCCCGTCCGCCACCGGAACGACCGCCGTCGATCGAGATCGGCGCCAGCACCCCGACCTCGTCGATGCGCAGCCACGGCGACACCAACGCGCGTACCACCACCAGGTCGTAGTCGGCGTCGGCCGGGTTGGCGGCGGCGGCCCGGGCACCGACCTGTCCGCCCTCGACGAGGTTGGCGTCGACCGCCCCGAGGTCCAGCACCGGTGCGGCGGCCGGCCGGCGGCGCAGCGCGTACGCGGTGCCCAGCGCGAACGGGGTGGCCAGAGCGACCAGATCGACCCGACCGAGGATCACCCCGGTGATCAGCAGCAGCCCGGTGATCAGCACCGCCCGGCCCAGCGCCCGGGTCGGCTGCCATTGCGTGGCGGTCATGACACGCCGCCGCCGGTCACGGTGCCGCGCGGCGGCCGGCCGCCGCGTTGCCCGGTGGGCCGAACCCGCCGCCGTAGCTGGGCAGCGCGCCGCTGGCCGGGGCCGGGGTCTGCGCCAGCACCTCGCCGACCACGAAGGACGGATCCACCCGGCGCAGCCACATCTCCGGCCGCAGGGTGATCCGGTGTGCCAGTACGGGGGCGGCGACCTCCTTGACGTCCTCCGGCACGACGAAGTCCCGGCCGGCGAGCACCGCCTTGGCCCGGGCCAGCAGCAGCAGCGCCAGCGAACCCCGGGGCGACGCTCCGACCAGGACCGACGGGTGTTCCCGGGTGGCCGCGGTGAGGGCCACGATGTACCGGCCGATGGAGTCCTCGACCACCACGTTCTCCAGCGCCGCCTGCATGGCCCGCAGCCCGGCGGCGTCGACCACGGCGGCCAGTTCGGTCTCCTCCTGGCGGCGGGAGATGCGCCGACGCAGCACCTCCCACTCCTCCTCGTGGCTGGGGTAGCCGAACGACACCCGCAGCAGGAACCGATCGAGTTGCGCCTCGGGCAGTGGGTAGGTCCCCTCGTACTCGATCGGGTTGGCGGTGGCCAGCACGTGGAACGGCGCCTCCAGCCGGTAGGTGACCCCCTCGACCGACACCTGCTTCTCCTGCATCGCCTCCAGCAGCGCCGACTGGGTCTTCGGCGGTGTCCGGTTGATCTCGTCGGCGAGCAGCAGATTGGTGAACAGTGGACCGGCCCGGAAAGTGAAGTCTGCGCTGCGCTGGTCGTAGAGGAACGAACCGGTGACGTCGGCCGGCAGCAGGTCGGGGGTGAACTGCAGCCGACGGAAGTCCAGCCCCAACGCCTGGGCGAACGACCGGGCGGTCAGCGTCTTACCCAGCCCGGGCAGGTCCTCCAGCAGCACGTGCCCGCCGGCGAGGATGCCGGCGAGGACGAGCTCCAGCGCGTCCCGCTTGCCGACCAGCACGGTGCCGACCGAGTCCAGTACGGCGTGCGCGAGCCGGCTGACCTCGGTGGTCGGGGCTGCCACCACGTCGTTCATATCATCTCCAATTGGCTGACGAACACCGCGCAGTCCTTGGCCGACGGCTTACGCCGGGCCGGGGTGTTCAGGAAGTTCCACAGTTCGTCCCCGCAGATCTCCCGGGCCCGTTGTGGGTCGGTGGCCCGGGTCAGCCCGTACCGGTGCCGTAGCCGCTCGTCGACCAGCTCGCCGAGCGCCGGCAGGGTCACCTCGGCGAACCGGCCCGCGTCGCCCTGACCGGCCCGCAGCCGGCGCTCCCACCGGCCGACCGCCTCCCGCAGGCCGTCCTCGCTGCCGAAGACGTAGCTGCCGTCCTCCGGGTCGGAGCCGACCCGGCGCAGCTTGACCGGGGGCGGCGCGGCGACCGACCGTACGGTGCGGCGCAGCACCACCAGCGCGAGGCAGCCGGCGAAGACCGCCTCGACCGGCACCGTCAGGCCGAACAGCCGCAGCCCGAGCAGGACGGCAGCGGTGCCGGCGGCGGCCAGCGCCAGCGCCGTCAGCCAGGACCGGACCCGGCCGGGCGCGCGACGCTCCCGGGGCGGCGCCTCCTCGTCGTGGTAGAGCAGGTCGTCGATGCTGGTCTGCGGGTCACTCACCGGCCGGCCCGCCTTCGCCTTCGCCGGGGCCGACTGCGGCGGTCAGCTCGGTACGCAGCCGGCGCAGCGCCCACCGCGCCTGCTCCCGGGTCCGTTCGTCGACGTCGTGCCGGGCGTAGCGGGCCTCGCGGTAGACGCCCGCGAACGCCGACAGCACCTCGGCGCTGATCTCGTGCCCGGCGAGCAGCCGGGTGACCAGGTCGGTCGGGGTGTCGCCGATCTGGCGCGGGGTGCCGGCCGCGGCGGCGGCCTGCTCCAGCCGTACCCAGCAGGCGATCACCGCCCGGCGCGGGTCGGCGTCGGCGGCGGAGAGCTCGACCAGGCCGGCGTCAACGGCGGCGACCACCTCGGCGGTGCTGGCCGGGCCGGGCCCTGCGGTGCTCCGGCGGCGGATACCGACCGGGATCGACCGGGATCGGCGCCGCACCACGTCACGCAGCAGGGTCCACAGCAGCAGGCCGGCGACGACCAGCACGGCGAGGCCGCACAGCGCCCCGGCGAGCAGCGGAACCCAGGACGGAAGCTGCTGCTGGTCGGCGGCGGCGAAGTCGTCCGGCGGCGGCTGGTACGTCGGTGCCGTCTGCGGCTGCTGGTAGTCCGGCAGCGCGGGGATGTCCCGTTCGACGGTGGCGTCGGTGCGGCCGACCGGCAGGGTGGAGTTCGCCGCCGCGACCGCGGTCAGCGCGAGCAGTACGGCGACGGCGGCGAGTGGCCACAGCCTGCGGATAGCCGCGGAATCCATTGCCGGCGGGTGCCCCCTCGAGTCCTCCAGTGGTCGTCTCGGCCCGATCAAATCCGCCCCGCCAGGCGATTCACCTCGGTGAACACCTCGTCGAGCATGGCGGGAGTGAGCCGTCCGGTGAACGTGTTCTGCTGGCTGACGTGGTAGCAGCCCAGCACGTCGGGCACCGCCCCGCCGCCCGACCAGTGTGCCCCATGGCCGAACACCGGCCTGGGTGTGGGCGGTCGTCGCCCGTACACCCGGCTCATCGCCGGCCACCACGCGGCCCAGGCGAACGCGCCGAGCGCGACCACCACCCGCAGCGTCGGTCTCAGCAGGGCGATCTCCCGGTGCAGCCAGGGCGCACAGGTGTCCCGTTCGGCCGGGGTGGGCCGGTTCGCCGGCGGGGCGCAGCGGACGGCGGCCACCACCCGGGTGTCCGACAGCCGCAGACCGTCATCGACGGCGACGCTGGTCGGCTGGTTGGCCAGCCCGGCGCGGTGCAGGGCGGCGAACAGCACGTCGCCGGAGCGGTCGCCGGTGAAGACCCGACCGGTGCGGTTGCCGCCGTGCGCCGCCGGCGCCAGCCCGAGGATCGCGATCCGGGCGTCCGGCGGCCCGAAGCCGGGGACCGGACGGCCCCAGTAGGTCTGGTCACGAAACGCCGCGCGCTTCGTCGCGGCGACCTCTTCCCGCCAGGCCACCAGGTTCGGGCAGGCCCGGCAGCCGGCTATCGCGTGGTCCAGCGTCGGCAGGTCCGGCACCCGCGCCGCCGCGCTGGTCACGTCGGCCGCGCTGGCGCTGATCACCTCGGCCGCGCGGGTCTCGTCGGCTGCGGTACCGGTCACCACGGCTCCTTCCGACGTCGGTCGGCCAGCGGACGACGCACCGCGAGACCGCGACCGGCCGGCCGGCCGCAGCGTCAGCCGAGTCGGGTCCGGAACATCTCCAAGGTCCGCGCCCAGGCACGCGTCGACGCGTCGTCGTCGTACGACTCCGGCCGGTCGTCATTGAAGAACGCGTGCCGGGTGCCAGGGTAGTCGTAGACCACGCAACCCCCGCCGGCCGCCTCGATGTAGCCCTTGGCCTGCTGGATCCCGTCGGCGGCGGAGGTGCCGTCCTGCTCCGAGCAGTGGATCATCGCCGACTTTCCGGCGTAGCCCGCCCAGTCGGGACGCATCCGCTCCCACGGCAGCGCCGGATAGAACCCGGCGGTGGCGACGATCCGCCCGGTCAGCGTGGCCGACCAGAGCGCCAGGCTGCCGCCAGCGCAGAAGCCGACCGTACCGACGGTGTCGCCCGCCGACTCGGCCCGGCCGGCGAGGTACTCGGCGGCGCCGGCGATGTCCTTGGCCGCCTGGTCCATCGCCAGGCCCATCAGCAGCCGGCGGGCGTCGTCCGGCTCGGTCGCCTGTACGCCGTGGTAGAGGTCGGGAGCGAGGGCCACGAACCCCGCCTCGGCTAGCCGGTCGGCGACCGCGGTGATGTGCGGCACCAGCCCCCACCATTCCTGGATCACGATGACCGCAGGTGCGGCGCCCGCCGCGCCGCCCTCCCCGGATGCCGGCGGCAGGGCCAGGTATCCCTCGCTGGTCCCGCCGTTGCTGCGGTAGCTCACCATCTCGCCCATGGGGGTCCTCCTGTCGGTCAGTCATCGTTGGCTGGCGCGCAGTGGGGCACGTGTCCGGGTAGCCTGACACGCGCCGTGGGGCCGGGGAAGGCGCGCGGAGGGTGGCGTACGCCTCTTGGTGAGCTGCGGTACGTCTGCCGGTCACCGCAAGCTCAGGCAGATCCCGTCCAGGATGTCGTGCTCACTGGCCACCACCGACGACACGTCGGCGCGTTCCATGACGATCCGCAGCACCAGGGCGCCGGCGGCGATCACGTCGGCCCGGCCCGGGTGCATCACCGGGATCCGCAGCCGCTGCCCGACCGGCATGGCCAGCAGGTCGGCGGTCACCTCGGCCACCTGGTCGTAGCTGATCCGGGCGTGGTGCAGCCGGTCCGCCCGGTAGCTGTCCAGCCGCAGCGCGATCCCGGCCACCGTGGTCACCGACCCGGCGAGCCCGACCAGCGTCGGCGGCGGGCCGGACCGGTCCGGCCCCGTCACCACCGACAGCGCCCGGTCGACCGCCGCCGCGATGTCGCGTTCGGCGGCGGCGATCTGGGCGGTGGTCGGCGGATCGGCACGCAGGTGCCGCTCGGTCATCCGTACGCAGCCGACGTCCACCGACACCGCCCGGTGCACCGTGTCGGTGCCGACGACGAACTCGCTCGACCCGCCGCCGATGTCCACCACCAGGTACGGTGCCGGCGCGGTGGCGGCCAGCCCACCGACCGCCCCGGCGAAGGTGAGCCGGGCCTCCTCGTCGCCGGTCACCACCTCCGGGGTCACTCCGAGGGTGGCCTGCACCATCGCCACGAACTCGTCGGCGTTGTCGGCGTCGCGGCTGGCCGAGGTGGCGCACATCCGCACCCGCTCGACGCCGTGCGCGGCCAGCTCGGCGGCGTACCCGGTGAGGGCCTGCCGGGTCCGTTCGATGGCCGCCGGGGCGAGCCGGCGGGTCCGGTCGACGCCTTCCCCGAGCCGGACGATCTCCATCCGACGGACCACGTCGGTCAGCGGCGCGGCGACCGACCCGACCGGCGAGCCGGCCTCCGTGACCGGGCCGGCCCCCGTGACCGGGCCGGTCCCGGATTCTGCCGGCTGCCACGGGTCCGGCAGGTCCGCGATCAGCAACCGAACCGCGTTGGTGCCACAGTCGATGCCCGCCACCCGCGTCGCCACACCGGACACCGTACCGGGTGCGCAGCCGCTGCCGGGCCGGCGGCCGACGCCGTCGGGCGCGGGTGCGGTGCACGTCAGAGCAGGTGCAGCAGCACGTCAGCGCAGGTGCAGCAGCATCCGGGTGTTGCCGAGCGTGTTCGGCTTGACCCGCTCCAACCCGAGGAACTCGGCGACGCCCTCGTCGTACGAACGCAGCAGCTGCTCGTAGACCTGGGCCGGCACCGGGGCCCCGTCGATCTCGACGAAGCCGAAGCTGGCGAAGAACCTGGTCTCGAAGGTGAGCACGAACACCCGGGCCACGCCCAGCTGACGGGCGACGGCGAGCAGCTCCGTCACGATCCGGTGCCCGATCCGCCGGCCCCGGCACTGCGGGTCGACCGCGACGGTACGGATCTCCGCCAGGTCCTCCCACATCACGTGCAGCGCGCCGCAGCCGACGATCGCCCCGTCCGCCGACCGCTCGGCGACCCAGAACTCCTGGACGTCCTCGAACAGCGTGACCGTGGCCTTGCTGAGCAGCCGACGGTCCGGGCTGTACAGGTCGATCAGCCGGCGGATGCCCCGTACGTCGCGGGTCCGGGCCCGCCGGACGACCAGGCCGGCGTCGGATCCGGGATCCGTCACGCCGGTCACCTAGTCCGACTCCGGCGGCGGTACGCAGGGGCCGCCGGCCCACCAGGGGCCGATCAGCTCCCGCACCCGGTCGCCGATCGGGTTGACGCCGGGGCCGACGGCGAGCGCGTGGCCCAGGTGGACGTGCAGGCACTTGACCCGGCCCGGCATGCCGCCGGCCGACACTCCGGCGATCTCCGGGACGTGGCCGATCGCCTCCCGCCGGGCAAGGTAGTCCTCGTGCGCCGCCCGGTAGTCGGCGGCGAACTCGGGATCCTCGGCCAGCTCGGCGGCGTACTCACGCATCAGTCCGGCCGATTCGAGCCGGCTGCAGGCCGATGTCGCCCGGGGGCAGGTGAGATAGAACAGGGTCGGGAACGGCGTGCCGTCGGCGAGCCGGGGCACCGTCTCGACCACGTCGGGCAGTTGACACGGACAGCGGTGGGCGACCGCCCGGGTGCCGCGCGGCGGCCGGCCGAGCTGCGCGGCGACCGCCGCGAGATCGCGTTCGTCGGCTGCTTCGCGGGTGGCCAGGTCGGGCACGGTGCCGTCGCCGCCATTGGCTGCTTCACTCACCGGGGGATGCCCTCCGCGTCGGCGGCCTGCACGCTCGACCAGAGCGTGTCGTACCACGGGCCGGCCGGGCCGTCGCGCTCACCGGCCGGCTCGAGCGGCTCGCCCGAGTCGCGGGCGGCACCGTCCGGATCGTGCAGCACCAGCAGCGGGACCTCACCCGGGTAGACCATGTAGAACCGCCGCTTCGCCTCTATCCGGATGAAGTCCGGGTCCTGCCAGCGCTCGGCCTGCGCGTTGAGCTCGGCGATCCGTTCGCGCTGGGCCTGCTGGGCCTGCTCGATGCGGGCGATGTCGGACTGCTGGGCCAGGTAGACCCGCACCGGATAGGTGTACGCCAGCGCCAGGGCGACCAGCACCACCAGCAGCACGGTCGCCCGGCCGGTGAACCGGTTGGGCTGCGGCGCGGTGGTCCGCTTGACCGGGCCGCCGGGCACCCGGCGGCCGGCAGCCGGCCGGCTGGCCGGGCGACCCGGGTCACCGGAGCGGCCCGCAGCGGAGCGGGGCACGCCGGAGCGGGGCGCAGCGACCCGGTCGGCACCCGCCGGCCGGGACGCTCTGCCGCGCTGGTCGGTCCGGGAGCCGCCGTCGGAACCGGTATCGCGGCCGGCGAGCCGCAGTGGCCCGCGCGAGCCGGACCGGCCGGGCTGTCCCGGCCGGCGGGCCGGGCCCTGACCACTCGGTGTGCGCCGTTGCGGCACCGTCGTCACACCCCTCCCCGGGCGGTTGGCTGTACGGGACCGGTCGGGTGCGCCGGCGGCTGGTCGAACCGTCGGCACGCCGGGACCGGTCGGACCGGACCCGGTCACCAGGACCGGGCCGGTCGAACCGGCGGGACGCTAGGCGGAACGGTACCTCGGGAACGCGCCGGCCCCGGCGTAGCGCGCCGCGTCGGCCAGCTCCTCCTCGATCCGCAGCAGCTGGTTGTACTTGGCCACCCGCTCGGAGCGGGCCGGTGCGCCGGTCTTGATCTGACCACAGCCGGTGGCTACCGCCAGGTCGGCGATCGTGGTGTCCTCGGTCTCACCGGACCGGTGGCTCATCATGCAGCGGAATCCGCTGCGGTGGGCCAGCTCGACCGCGTCGAACGTCTCGGTCAGCGAGCCGATCTGGTTGACCTTGACCAGAACGGCGTTCGCCGCCTGCTCCGCGATGCCCCGGGCGATCCGCTCCGGGTTGGTGACGAACAGGTCGTCGCCGACGATCTGGATCCGGTCGCCGAGCGCGGCGGTCATCGCCGACCAGCCGGCCCAGTCGTCCTCGCCCAGCGGGTCCTCGATGGACACGATCGGGTACTCGCCGACCAGCTTGGTGTAGTAGGCGACCATCTCGTCGGAGGTCTTGCCGGCGCCTTCGAAGACGTACGCGCCGTCGCGGTAGAACTCGGTGGCGGCGACGTCGAGCGCCAGCACGATGTCGGTGCCGAGCTGGTAGCCGGCGGCGCCGACCGCCTCGGCGATCAGGTCCAGCGCGGCGGCGTTGGTGGGCAGGTCCGGGGCGAAGCCACCCTCGTCACCGAGGCCGGTGGCCAGGCCCTTCTTCTTCAGCACCGACTTGAGCTTGTGGTAGACCTCGGCACCGCAGCGCAACGCCTCCCGGAAGGTCGGCGCGCCGATCGGGACGATCATGAACTCCTGCACGTCGACGTTGGAGTCGGCGTGTGCGCCGCCGTTGAGGATGTTCATCATCGGCACCGGCAGCAGGTGGGCGTTCGGCCCGCCGAGGTACCGGAAGAGGCTCAGCTCGGCGCTGTTCGCGGCGGCCTTCGCGACCGCCAGGGAAACGCCGAGAATGGCGTTCGCGCCCAGCCCGGACTTGTCCGCGGTGCCGTCCAGATCCAGCATCTTCTGGTCGATCAGCCGCTGCTCACTCGCCTCGAAACCGACCAGCTGGTCGACGATGCGCTCCTCGATGTTGGCCACCGCCTGCTCGACGCCCTTGCCGGAGTAGCGGTCCGCGTCGCCGTCACGCAGCTCGATCGCCTCGAAGGCCCCGGTGGACGCGCCGGACGGCACCGCAGCGCGGGCGATGGTGCCGTCGTCAAGCCCGATTTCGACCTCGACGGTCGGATTGCCGCGCGAATCGAGAATCTCCCTGGCGACGATTCCCTCGATGGTAGCCACTGTGTCGCTCCTCGTGATCAAGTCCCGCAAGGCCGCGACGGTGCGGCCGACCGTTCCGGTGGCAGCGTATCGGGCGACGGTGACGCTGCGGGCGCTGGCTTCCGAAACGCGGGATGTACGCGTCGGGAACCACCCGGATCCGGCATCGATCCCATTTACTGACATTGATGGCAATCGGTTTGCGGTGGGTGGACAGGATCGGTCACCCTGTCACCATGCGTGCAACGGAGAACCGGTTCCGCCGCGCCGCAGCGGCCACCGCCGCCGGCACGCTGCTGCTGGTCGCCGGCTGCCAGACCATCGCCGACGCCGGCCAGACCATCGAGCCGGCCGACCTGGTCAACGAGCTGGCCGCCCGACTCGACGGGGCCAGGGCGTTGACCTACTCGGCCGAGTACCAGCTGGTCGGCGGGGCCAGTGCCAGCATCGTGCAGGCACAGACCCCGCAACGTACGGCGTACGTCTACCCGGGCGGCAAGCTGATCGTCACCGACGAGACCACCACCGAGTGTGACACCGACGACTCCCCGCCGGTCTGCACCCTGACCAGCGGGCCGTCCCCGTCCGCCCAACCAGATCCGGAGCTGTTCACCGACGCCAACGCCGGAGGTCTGGTCACCCCACCGGTGGTGATCACACTACTCAACGCCACCGCGCTGGACCCGGCGGCCGTGGTGAGCCAGAACGACACCACGATCGCCGGCCGACACGCCACCTGTGTGCAGGTCAGCCAGGTGCAGGGGGCGGCGGCGTCCCGGTTCGACGTGTGCGTCACCACCGAAGGCGCGCTGGGCAGCTTCACCGGGGTGGTCGATGGACAGACCGTCGAATTCGCGATAAGCCGGTACAGTGACACTGCCGACGAGACCGCCTTCACGCTCCCCCACGGAGCACGGTCCGTCGACCGTCGACCCGGCCCCGCGTAACGGGCCGTCCGTGGCCGATCCGGCCCCGCCCAGCGATCCGGCCCCGCCCAGCAGATTCGTTCCCGACGCCCGAGTGGGCCGGGGCGCCGACCCGGCCGATCCGTGCCTGGTGGTGGCCGGCCGCCGACTGCTGGTCGGCGCCGACGGCGGACTACCGTCGGTGGCCGATCTACCGGCCAGCACCGAGTGGGTGCCGCTGGGCAGCCTGGACGGCACCCGGGTATGGGCAGCCGGCCTGCCTGCCGTCGACGACCAGCTCGGCGGCTGGCGGAGCTGGCCGGCGATGGCCGGTGAGCTGGGTGAGCCACTCGCCGCGCTCGCCGGACGCGCTTTGCAGGTGATCACCTGGCGGCGTACCCACCGGTTCTGCGGAGCCTGCGCCACCGAACTGGCCGAGGTGCCCGGCGAGCACGCCCGCCGCTGCCCCGGCTGCGACCTGTACGTACCGATGCAGCTCTCCCCCGCCGTGTTGGCCGCGATCACCCGCAGCCCCGGCCCCGACGGTGACGAGTTGCTGCTGGTCCGGCACACCTACGGACCGACCGCCGTCTGGGCCCTGGTCGCCGGGTTCGTCGAGGCCGGCGAGACGCTGGAGGAGGCGGTGCACCGCGAGGTCGCCGAGGAGGTCGGCCTCGACGTGCACGAGGTGGACTACTTCGGCAGCCAGCCGTGGGCGATGTCCGGCCCCGGCGTGGTGCTCGCCGGTTTCACCGCCCGCGCCGGGCCGGACGCCGAACCGGTCGTCGACGGCCGAGAGATCGCCGAGGCCCGCTGGTTCGCCCTGGACGACCTGCCGGCCGAGCTGCCGGCAACGTACTCGATCTCCCGCTGGCTGATCGAACACCAGCGGGGCGGTCGGGGCTTTGCGGCCCAGCAAGGCCGGGCCTCAGCAGCCCGGTCAGATCGGCAGTAGCGCCGGCAGGTGCCGCGGCGGCGGAGAGCCGTGCGCCAGCATCGCGTCGTGCCACTGCCGGGCCGGTACGCCGGCTGGCCGCGCCGCCGCCACCTGCGCCACCTCGGCGTAGCCCACGAAGTACGTGGACAGCTGGGTGGAGGTCAGCAACGCCCGACGCCACTTGCCGGCCGCTTCGCCCTCCTCCTGGAAGCCCCGACCGGTCATCAGCGCCATCGCCTCGGCCTGCGGCAGCTCCGCGCAGTGCGTCAGCTGGTCCAGGATCGCATTGATGGTCATCCGCAGCTGCATCTTCAACTGCTGCAGCCGTACCGGCAGGCCACCGAACCCGGCCTCGACCATCATCTCCTCGGCGTACACCGCCCAGCCCTCGACGAACGGCCCGGACCGGCCGACCGCCCGCACCCGGGTGGTGCCGAGGAACCGGCGGGCGTGCGCCAACTGCAGGAAGTGCCCCGGCATCGCCTCGTGCACGGTCAGGTTACGCACCATGTGGTCGTTGTACTCGCGGTAGAACGACTCGACCCGCTCGGCGGGCCAATCCGTCGGCGTCGGCGCGATGCAGTAGAACGTCGGCACGTCGGCCCGCTCCAGCACCCCGGGCGGGTCGCAGTAGGCCACCGCGACGCCCCGGGCGAACTCCGGCATCTCCTGGATCACGCACCGGTCGTCCACCATCGACACCAGATCGTGGGCGGCGACGAACTCGGTGGTCTCCCGCATCGCGGTCTGTGCCAGCGACACGATGGACGAGTCGTCCGGATGCTCGGCGGCCAGCCGGGCCAACGCGGTGCGTACCGTGTCGTCGGTGGCCGGCCCACCGGTCAGCTCGGCCGCCGCCGCCCGGATCTCGCCGGTCACCCGCTCCAGATTCGCCCAGGCCCGGTCCAGCACGTCGGCGGCGGTCAGCTCGGTGTCCAGGGTGTGCCACAGCTGCGCCTCCCACAGCCGCCGGCCCAGCCGCGGGTCCCGCCGGTCGACGTCGCGGTCCAGGCTGTCGCGCAGCCAGCCGGCGAACTCGTCCAACGCGAACGCCGCCTCGGCCGCCAGCGGCTCGACCTTGTCCCGCAGCCCCGGCTCCTCGGCCAGCAGCCCCGGCACCTGGTCTCGGACCAGCGCGGCGGTGCCGGCGAACTGGCCGGCGGCGGTCTCGGCGTGGATCGCCGGCACGCCGCGCAGCGTGTCGCGGGCGGTGGCCAGCACGTCCGGTACGGCGCCGAGCCGTCCGGCCAGGCTGGTCAGCCGCTGCGCGGCCGGCGCGAACGGGCGGGCGATCAACCCGTGCAGCAGCGGCCCCGGGTTGTAGACCAGCGGATTCCACTCCCGGGCACGCACCTCGGTCAGCTCGAACAGCCGCCGGTCGACGATCGCCGACAGGATCGCGTGATCCACCCGCTCCTGGGTGGACAGTGCGTCCGCGTCCACCTCGGCGAGCGCGTTGGTGGCGTCCAGCAGCATCGTCGCGGTGGCGGCGACGCCGTCGACGGACAGGTCCGGCAACCGGTCGTCGTAGCGGTGGTCACCGGCCGACGACGCCAGGGCCGGATCGCTGGCCAGCAGCGCGTCGATGATGCGTTCAGCCAGAGGTACGAACGACGCCATGCCACCGACCCTAGGCCATCCCACCGACGCTATGCGTCGATCAACCCGGCGAGTGTCCGGACCGCCGACTCCAGTTCGTCCGGTGAATGCGCGGCGTAGCCGAGCACCAGGCCGGGCCGACCCGCCGGTGGTGACGGTCCGAGCCGGGCCGCAGACAGCGGTACCGGCCCCAGCCCGGCCCGTGTCGCGGCCGCGGCCAGCGCCGTGTCGTCGACCCCGGCCGAAAGCTCCAGCACCAGATGCAGACCGGCCGCGACACCGGAGACCCGGGCCTGCGGCAGATGCCGACGGACCGCGCCGATCAGGGCGTCCCGCCGTCGCCGGTGCACCAGCCGGGAGCGACGCAGCTGCCGGTCGTACCCGCCGCAGGCCAACAGCTCGGCGAAGGCGAGCTGTTCCAGGACCGGTCCGCCGAGGTCGGCCGCCGCCTTCTCGGCCAGCACCGACTGCCGAAGATCCGGCGGTACGCCGAGCCAGCCCAGCCGCATCCCCGGTGCCAGGGCCTTGCTGACCGAGCCGACGTAGGCCACCAGGTCCGGTGCCAGCCCTTGCAGGCAGCCGACCGGATCCCGGTCGTAGCGGAACTCGGCGTCGTAGTCGTCCTCGACGATCAACCGGCCGGTACGCCGAGCCCAGTCGAGCAGCTCGTGGCGGCGGCGCGGGGCCAGCACCACCCCGGTCGGAAACTGGTGCGCCGGGGTGACCAGCACCGCGTGCGCGTCACTCGCCGCGAGCGCGCCGACGTCGAGACCGTCGGCGTCGACCGGCACCGGCACCAGCCGCAGCCCGTGCGCCGTCAGGTGCTCACGGATGCCAGGGCTGCCCGGATCCTCGATACCGACCGTGGTCGCGCCGTGCTGTCGCAGCACGGCGGCGAGCAAGCCGAACGCCTGTGCCGCACCGGTGGTGGCGAACAGTTCATCCGGGTCGAGCCGGGCGGCCCGAACCCGGCCGAGGTAGCCGGCCAGTTCGGTGCGTAGCCGTGGCGCCCCACGCGGGTCGCCGTAGTCGAGGTCGGCGTCGCGGGCGGTGCGCAGCGCCCGCTCGTACGCCCGGCGCCACTCGGCGCGCGGAAACATCGCCAGATCCGGTACGCCCGGCCGCAGCACCGTCACCCGGGCCCCGGCTCCCGCGGGCCCCGGTCGTGGCTGATGCTCTTCTGGTCCTTGTGATCTCTCTGGTCGTTGTGGTCGTCCTCGTCTCGGGTCCGGCTGGGCGTACTGAGCGGCCGGAGGCGGTGGGGTCACGGCGACCGTGGTGCCGGCGCCCCGCCGGGCCAGCAGCCAGCCCTCGGCGGTCAACTGCTCGTACGCCTCGACGACAACCCCCCGGGACAGCGTCAGCTCAGCGGCCAGGTCGCGGGTGGACGGCAGCCGGGTACCGGCGGCGAGTCGGCCGTCGCCGATCGCCGCCCGTAGCGCACCGGTCAGCTGGTCGGCGAGCCCGGGTCGGGTTCGGTCCAACTCGACCAGCACCTCCCGCATCCCGAATTGGTCCTCTCCAACGCGCCGACAATGGCACTTAATGCTGGACCACCTGCTGCCTAGCGTCAACCACCGTGAACCTCACCGGAGCGCTGTTCTGCACCGCCGGAATGCTCGTGCTCGGCAGCTCGGTCTCGATCAGCCGGCTGATCCTGGACTACCCGACGCTGACCGGCCAGACCCTGCGGTACGCCGTCGCCGCCGCGCTGCTGGCCCTGCTGGTCCGCTACGTGCCCAGACTCAGCGGCAGTCGTCGACCGCTGGCCCGCCAGCGACTCACCGGGCGGGACCGGGCGCTGCTGGCCGCGTTGGCCGCCACCGGCCTGGTCGCGTTCAACATCTGTGTACTGGCCGCGCTACGGCACGCCGACGCGGCCACCGTAGGCACCATCGTCGGTGCCGCCCCGCTCGCGTTGGCGCTGCTGGGCCCGCTGCTGCGAGGCACCCGACCAACCGGCCGGCTGGTACTCGCCGCCGGCATCGTCGTCGCCGGCACCGCGACCGTCCACGGCACCGGCACGGCGGATGCGGTCGGGTTGGCCGCCTGCGCCGGGGCGCTCGCCGGCGAGGTGGCGTTCTCGTTGATCGCCGCCGCTCTGCTGGACCGGCTCGGGGCGGTACGGCTCTCCGCGTACAGCTGCGGCTTGGCCGTGCCGATGTTCGCGCTGGCCGCGCTCGTCGCCGGAGAGGCGAGTCGCTGGCGGCTACCGACGGCGGCCGAGACGGCGGCGCTCGGCTACCTGGCGGTGATGCTGACCGTGGTGGCGTTCCTGGCCTGGTTCACCGGGCTGCGCCGGCTCGGAGTGGAACGTGCCGGCATGTTCATCGGTGTGCTGCCGATCGCCACCCTCGTCTCGGCCGCTCTGCTCGATCGGGAACCACCGTCGGCCGGGCAGAGCCTCGGCGTACTGATCGTCGCGGCCGGCCTCGCCATCGGGCTGACGTCCCGCCGACAGCCGATGCCGCCGGATCAGGCATCTCGCCTGGCGCAACCAGGCGCGAGCGTTACGGCTGTTGCCGACTGGTGGTGATGGACAGGGTCCGGGTCGCGGTGATCCCGTTCGCGTCGATCACCTTGACGGTAAAGGTGAAGGTCCCGGTCCTGCGCGGGTGCCCGACGATCGTGCCGGTCCGACCGTTGAGGGTCAGCCCTGGCGGCAACGGGCCAGCGCCGGCCACCCTGCGCCACCGGTACGGACCCTCACCGCCGACAGTGGTCAGATGCGCCTTGTACCAGCGGTTGACCCGGCCGGGCGCAAGCGTCTCGGTGGTGATCGTCAAGGGTGCGGCGGGCGTGGTGAAGCTCGACTGGGCACCGGTCGTGGTGCCGGCGCCGTCGGTGACCCGCAGCCGGAAGAAATACGGCGTCTGCGGAGTCAGACCGGTCAACTCGGCCTGGACCAGTTGCGCCCCGGCGCCGGCGACGGTGCTGGCCGGTAGCGTTTGGCCGTACTCCGGGGTTGGTCCGTACTCGAAGGTGTAGCTGGTGGCCGGGCCGGCGGCCGTGACCACGCCGTTGAGCGTGGCGGTCGTGGCCGTCAGGTCACTGGCCGGCGTGGTGAGACCGGCCGTGCAACGCGGCGAGTCGAGAGCCGCGGCCGCCGACTGACCGTCGACCGACCAGTGCACGGCGGGGAAGGCGTTGGCGTTGAAGATGGCCGCGAACACCCGGGGGTAGCGGCCGACGTTGAAGACGTCCGGCTGGCCCTGATACCCGAGACCCGGATGCACCTGGTTCGCGTCACCGAACTCCAGCAACTGCTGAGCATCCGCCTCATATCCGAAGTAGATGGTGTAGATGCCGGTACCATCGGACCGTTCCTGGATGCAGTCCACGAACGGCCGCACCTGGCCCGGGGCGGCGAACGCCTGCGGCACCCCCAGGCCACCGGCCAGGACGGTCGCCGCCGTCACCCCGATCACGGAGAACAGCCGACGCGACCGGCGTGACCGCCGCGGCACGGGTCCCGGACCGGCCGACCGGAGCCTGCGGGTGAAGGGTCGGTGGTGGCGGGCGGCCGGAGCCATGGTTCCTCCCAAAGTGGTGTCCGTACCTCGGACTATGGCGGCACTTTGCAGCCGGAACCATGAAGTAACACCGGCAGTTTCACTGGCAGAATCCAGCTAACTGAGCTTGCGGTCCAGCTCAGCTGAGCTTGCGGTCCAGCTCGGCGGCCTCGGGCAGGCCGAGTTCGACGAAGGTCTGTCGCGCCGCCGACCAGTGCCGGGCCGCGTCGACCGGTGCGCCCCCGGCGGCGGCGATGTCGCCGAGCAGGGCGGTGGTCCGGGCCCGCCATACCGGCACCCCGGCCACCGCGTACCAGCGCAGCGCCGCGCCGGCCCGCGCGGCGGCTGCCGCCAGCTCGCCCTCGGCCAGCAACAGCCTCCCGAGGGTGTAGCCGACGAACGCCAGGCCGTCCGGCAGGTCCATCTCGGTGAACGTCACCTCGGCCTCGGTCAGCAGCTGCCGGGCCTGCGTCAGCTCACCCTGCTTCAGCCGCAGATCCCCCAGCGTGGCCAGCACCTGGGCCCGCAGCCGACGGTCATCGGTACGCCCGGCAACCGTGGACGCCTCGGCCAGCGCCTCAGCCGCCGCGTCCAACGTACCGGCGGCCAGATGGGTGAGCCCGGCACCCAGCAGTGCCTGGGCCGCGCCCCGCTGGTCGCCGCTGTTCCGGAAGATCGCCAGCGCCCGACCGAACCGCTGCACCGCACCAGTCAGCTCGCCCCGGGTCCGGTCGACGACCGCCGCCTGCACCAGCGCGTGTCCCGTACCGGTGGGCATGCCGGCGGCGGCGAACAACTCGGCTGCGGCGGCCAGCCGCGCGCTGGCGTCGGCGAGCCGCCCGGCGCTGCGGTCGTTCGCGCCGAGCAGCAGCAACGCGTTCGCCTGACCGGCCGGGTCGCCGATCTCCGCAGCCAGCGTCAACGCCCGGGTCAGCAGGACGTCAGCCTGGTCGAACTGTTGGCGTACGACGTGCCACTCGGCCAGCCGGTGCGCCATCCGGGCGGTGCCGGCGGCGTCGCCGAGGGCCTCGCAACGCCGCAGCGTCCGGCCGACCGTGTCGTGCCATTCGTCGAAGAGTCCCCGGGTGGCCCAGTAGTCGACCATCGCGTCGGCGATGGCGACCGCTGCCACGGTGTCATCCGTCGCCAGCCCCTGCCCAACGGCGGCAAGCAGCCCCGGCCGGTTGTCGTCGAACCAGCCCAGCGGGTCGGTCGCCAGCACCGGATCCGTGTCGGCGTCGACCGGAACGGCCGACGCCGGCCGGGGCGTACGCAGCGTGTCGCCGGGCATGTGCCCACTGGCGGTGTCGGCCATCGCCGCGTACGCCCGGATGCCCCGGTGGACGGCGGCGGCCCGCACCGCCGGGGCCAGCTCGGCCGCCGCCGCCTCCCGCCCGTACGCCCGGATCAGATCGTGGAACCGGTAGCCGGCCCGGCCGCCGCCGACGTCGTCCCCGGCGGGCATCGCGTCGAGCAGACTGGCCTGCACCAGGGCGTCGAGGGCGTCCGACGGGTCGGCGTCCAGCACCGCTGCCGCCGCCCACCTGGTCAGCGCCGGCGCGTCGAGCAGCGTCAGCAGCGGCAACGCCCGGCGGGCGGCCACCGGCAGCAGGTCGACGCTGAGCGAGATGCTCGCCCGTACCCCGAGGTCGCCGGCGGTCAGCCCGTCAAGCCGCCGCGACTCCACCGCGAGCTGGTCGCGCAACACACCGATCGACACGCCGGGCTGCACCGCCAGCCGGGCACCGACCACCCGTACGGCGAGCGGCAGATGTCCACAGTGCTGCGTCACGTCCCGCGCGGCGTCGGCGTCGGCGTCGGCGTCGGCGTCGGCGTCAGTCGACACCCGCCGCGCCCCGGTGATCGTGCCCAGCAGCGCCAGCGACTCCGCCGGGGCCAGCACCCCGACGGTGACGAACCGTGCCCCGGCCAGCCCGGCCAGCGGATGCCGGCTGGTGACCAGCAGCGCGCCACCGGCGGTGCCGGGCAGCACCGCGCGGACCTGTTCCTCGGCCGCCGCGTCGTCGAGCACCAGCAGCACCCGCCGGTCGGCCAGGACGGAGCGGAGCAGGCCGACCCGTTCCGCCGTCTCGTCGGGCAGCTCCCGGCCGGTGACACCGAACGCGCGTAGCACGGCGGCGGTCAACGCGCCGACGGTCACCGGACCAGTAGCGGCGACGCCGCCGAGGTCAGCGAAGATCTGCCCGTCCGGGAAATGCTCCCGTACCCGGTGCGCGACGTGCACCGCGAGCGTGCTCTTGCCGACGCCCGGCGGGCCGGAGAAGGCGTACACGACCGGGCTGCCGGACGTGCCAGCGGTGGCCAGTACCGCGCTGATCTCGTCGACGAGCGCCGACCGGCCGACGAAGTCGGGGATGTCCATCGGCAACTGCGCCGGCCGCGCCGACAGCGGCTGCCGTACCCCGGGTCGGGTGCCGGGCCGGGCGACGGACCGGAACTGCCGCGTCTCTTCCTCGGTGAGCCCGAACGCGGCGGCCAACCGGGTGAGCGTCGCCCGACGGGGTCGGGCGACGCGGTCGCGCTCGAGGTCACTGACGGCCCGCACGCTGAGCCCGGTCCGTTCGGCCAGCTCCTCCTGAGTCAGGCCGGCGGCGACCCGCAGCGAGCTGACGAGCTGCCCGAACCCGCCCCGACCGTGCTCCGCCGACACGCGGCACATGCTAGACCAGCAGATCGCGGTCGGGCGGATGGCCGGCAGCGGATCTCAGCCGGTGCGACGCGGTCGTCTTGCACCGTCCACCTAGGCTCAAGTCGTGCGGGTAGAGGCCCTTACCAATATCGCGGCGATCGTGCTTTCGGTCGTCTCGCTCACCGTCTCCGTGGTGCTCGCCGTCCGGCAGAACCGCACGGCGTCCGCCGGCTACGCGTTACCGGTCGTCCTCGAGATCTTCGACCAGTTCCGCACCCAGGAGTTCTTCGACGCCCGTGAGTACATCTTCGACCGGCTGAACCAGGAGTACGACCCACCGGTGGCGTACTCCGATCTGCCGGGGAGAGTACGGATGCGGGTACGGACGGTCGCCGGCCGCTACGACGACCTCGGCAAGTTGGTGGCGCACGGCATCGTCGACGAAAAGCTGATCATCGGATCGAACGGCACTGCCATTCGTCGGGTCTGGGAGTCCGTCGCACCCTTCGTCCTCGCCGAGCGGGCCAAGACCGGTGCGGCGACCTGGCGGTACCTGGAGGACCTCGCCGGCCGCGCCGCCCGCACACCACCGGCCGCCGTGTACGCCAAGCTCGGGCTCCGTCACTACACCGCGCCCCGACCAGACGCCTGGCAAGCATGAGCCACCTGGCGGGCGACGTGGCTGTGGGCTGCCCGGAAGCGGTGGGAGAATCACCGATCATGAGCGAGCAGGCCGGCACCGACGAGACCACCCACGAACCGACCGACTCCAGCACGCCGGTGTCCGCGACCCGGCAGCAGCGGTGGACCCGCCGCGCCCCCTGGCTCGCCTTCGGCATCGCCGCCACGGTGCTCGTCGTCGACCAGCTGACGAAGCTGTGGGCGGAGTCGACGCTGACCCGCGGCGAGCGGACCCCGCTCATCGGCGACGCTCTCGGCATTCAGTTGATCTACAACCCGGGTGCCGCGTTCTCCTTCGGTGAGAACACCACCTGGGTCTTCACCATCGCGGCCGCGATCGGGGTCGGCGTTACCGCCTGGTTCGCGTGGCGGGCCCGCTCCCGGGCCTGGGCGACGGCGCTCGGTCTGGTACTCGGCGGCGCGTTCACCCACCTGCTCGACCGGCTGTTCCGCGAGCCGTCGTTCGGGCAGGGCCACGTCGTCGACTTCATCGCCTACTTCGACTGGTTCATCGGCAACGTCGCCGACATCGCGCTCTTCTTCGGGGTCGTCACGTTCCTCACCCTGGAACTGATCGGCGTCCGGCTCCGGCCGGAACCGTCCGAGCCGTCCGATTCGTCGGAGCCGTCCGACGAATCGGAATCGTCAGTCGGTGGTGGCGGTGCGGACAGCGGCGGCGTACGCGAGGGTGGCACGGCGTAACGCGCCCTCGGCGTCCAGTCCCTCGGCGCGGGCCTGCGCGACCAGCGCGAGCAGTTGCGCGCCGAGCCGCGCCGACGGCTCCGCCGCGCCGTCCGGCTGCAGGTCCGGGGCCGCCTCCGGCTCCGGCAGCGGTACGTCGACCCCGGCCCGTCCGGCCCGCTGCAGTACCTTGTCGGCCAGCGACAGCGCCGGCTGGGCGAGCACGATCCCGTCCATGGGTGACGGGCGGTCGCCCGCGCCGGAGGCGGCACCCGACGCGGCCCGTTCGGCGGCCTTGATCTGCTCCCAGTTGTCGACGATCTCATCGACGTCGGCCACCGCGACACCGGCGAAGACGTGCGGGTTGCGGCGGATCATCTTCGCCACCAGGCCACCGGCCACATCGTCGACGTCCCAGCGTTCGCCGTCCGGCAGCTCCTGCGCGAGCCTGGCGTGCAGCACCACCTGCAGCAGCACGTCACCCAGCTCGTCGCGCAATGCCGTCAGGTCACCGGCCGCGATCGCGTCGTACGCCTCGTAGCTCTCCTCCAGCAGGTACCGCGCCAGCGAGTCGTGGGTCTGCTGCCGCTTCCACGGGTCGCCGCCGGGAGAGACGAGCCGGTCCATGACCTCGACCGCGTCGAGCAGCCGGGCCCCGGGCGGATCCCAGGAGCCGTACATCAGCTCCAGCTCGGCCAGGCCGGGCTCGCGGGCCAGCCGCAGCCCCAGCCGGCGGGCCAGCTCCTCGTCGCCGGCCGGACCGGCCAGCCACACAGCGGTGCCGTGCTCGGCCGCCGCCGTCAACAGCGTCTGCTCAACCGACTCCGACTCCGACACTGGCACTGGCACGGTGACCGTGCCGCCGGCGACGCGGATCGCCGTGGTCAGCTCACTGTCCGCACCGGCGAGGACCGGGAACCGGCGTACGACGTCCCAGGCCTGCGCCGTCAGCAGCCCGGCCGGCAGCCGGGGCGAGGTGACCAGCAGGACGATCCGGGCGGTCACTGCCGTTCGGAGACCGTGCCCGAGTCGCCGCCACCCAGCGGAATGCCGACCGCGACCACGTTGCCCTGGGCCGTCTGGAAGCTGAGCACCGGGAACTCCAGCGGACGGTACCGCGGGTTGACCGTGACATCCTGCTCGGCGACCGCGTCGGCGATCGCGTCGCGGGCGGCCAACGCGGACCGCAACTGCTCACCGTCGAGTTGACCGGCGGCCTCCTCGTCGGTCACGTCGTCCGGGATCACCCCGGCGGCCCGGCCCTTCTCGACCAGGTCGAACAGCTCCTCCTGGGTCGGCTGCACCTGGCCGCCGGCCTGCAGGCCGGTGACGCAGGTCCAGGCCTGCGCCGCCGCCCGCACGTACTCCGAGTCGGGCGGCAGACCGAACTGCTGGGCGTACTGCTCCGGGGAGATCGGCTGCGCGCCACCCGGCACGTCGAGCTGCGCGCAGACGTCGGCGAGCACCAGGGCACTGACCACCTGCTGCCGGGTCGGCAGCGGCGGGGCACCCTGCTCACCGGCCTGCTCGCCGAGCTGGTCGCTCAGGTCGTCGACGACGCTGGTCACCTGCTCCTCGGTGTACTGCTCGTCGCCGACGTAGGCGGCGACCCCGGGCTGCGACCGGCAGGCGGACAGTGCGGCGACCCCGACCAGAGCAATGACGGTGATCGACGCCAGGCGACGGACACGCTGCATGGACGACACTCTCTCACGCACCCCTGCCGGCCGGTGCACCGACCCGGGCACTGTCCGTCGACGCTGCGGCACCGGAAGCCGCCTGGGCCGGCGGGTCACCGAGCACGTCGCGCAACAGCTGGGCGCACCAGTCCAGCAGCGCCTGGTCGCGCAGCGGCTCGCCGCCGATCCGCCGGGTCGTCGGCCGGGGCACGCTGACCTGGTCGGCGGCCGACTTGTAGACCGAGTCCGGGTGGTAACGCTTGAGCCGCAGCTGCTTCGAGTCGGGCAGCACCAGCGGGGCGAACCGGACATGCTTGCCCTGCATCGACACGTCGGTCAGCCCGTACGCCTTGGCCAGCAGTCGGAACCGCGCCACCGCCACCAGGTTGCCGACCTGCGCCGGTGGTTCGCCGTACCGGTCGGTCATCTCGGCGACGACCTCCTGCAGCGCGGCGGCGTCGCGGGCCCCGGCAAGCTTGCGGTACATCTCCAGCCGCAGCCGCTCCACCCCGATGTAGTCGTGCGGCAGGTGCGCGTCGACCGGCAGGTCGACCTTCACCTCGGCGGCCTCGGCGTCGTCGGGCGCCTCGCCCTTGAAGTTCTGCACCGCCTCGCCGACCATCCGCACGTACAGGTCGAACCCGACGCCCTCGATGTGGCCGGACTGTTCGCCGCCGAGCAGGTTGCCGGCGCCCCGGATCTCCAGGTCCTTCATCGCCACGTACATGCCGGCGCCCAGTTCGGTGTGCTGGGCGATGGTGGCCAGCCGCTCGTGGGCGTGCTCGGTCAACGGCTTCTCGCGCGGGTAGAGGAAGTAGGCGTACGCCCGTTCCCGGCCCCGGCCGACCCGGCCCCGGATCTGGTGCAGCTGGGCCAGACCGAGCAGGTCGGCCCGCTCCACGATCAGCGTGTTCGCGTTCGGGATGTCGATGCCCGACTCGACGATCGTGGTGCAGACCAGGACGTCGAACTCCTTCTCCCAGAAGCCGACCATCACCTTCTCCAGGGCGTCCTCACCCATCTGGCCGTGCGCCACCGCGACCCGCGCCTCCGGCACCAGCTCGCGCAGCCGCCGCGCCGCCTTGTCGATCGACTCGACCCGGTTGTGCAGGTAGAAGACCTGGCCGTCGCGGAGCAGCTCGCGGTGGATCGCGGCGGCGACCTGCTTGTCGTCGTACGCCCCGACGGCGGTCAGCACCGGGTGGCGCTCCTCCGGTGGGGTGGCGATCGTCGACATCTCCCGGATGCCGGTGATCGCCATCTCCAGGGTGCGCGGAATCGGCGTCGCCGACATGGTCAGCACGTCGACCGAGGTACGCAGCGACTTCAGGTGCTCCTTGTGCTCCACCCCGAACCGCTGCTCCTCATCGACGATGATCAACCCGAGTGACTTGAAGCGGGTGGCCGACTGCAGCAGCCGGTGGGTGCCGATGACGATGTCGGCGGTGCCCTCGGCGGCCATGGTCAGCGTCTGCTCGGTCTCCTTGGGGGTGGCGAACCGGGACAGCTGCCGGATCTCGACCGGGAACTGGGCCATCCGCTCGGCGAACGTGTTGAAGTGCTGCTGGGCGAGCAGCGTCGTCGGCACCAGCACCGCCACCTGCTTGCCGTCCTGCACCGCCTTGAACGCCGCCCGTACCGCGATCTCGGTCTTGCCGTAACCGACGTCGCCGCAGATCAGCCGGTCCATCGGGGTCGACTGCTGCATGTCACCCTTGACCTCGTCGATCGCCGCCAGCTGGTCCGGGGTCTCGGTGTACGGGAAGGCGTCCTCCAGCTCCCGCTGCCACGGGGTGTCCGGGCCGAACGCGTGCCCCTTGGCGGCCTTGCGGGCCGCGTACAGCTGGATCAGCTGGGCGGCAATCTCCCGGACCGCCTTGCGGGCCCGGGTCTTGGCCTTCTGCCAGTCCGAGCCACCCATCTTGTGCAGCGTCGGCTGCTCCCCGCCGACGTAACGGGACAACTGGTCCAGCTGGTCGGTCGGGACGAACAGCCGGTCACCGGGCTGGCCGCGCTTGGCCGGCGCGTACTCGATGACCAGGTACTCCCGGTCGGCGCCGTTGACCTTGCGCTGCACCAGCTCGACGTAGCGGCCGATGCCGTGCTGCTCGTGCACCACGTGGTCGCCGGCGCGCAGCTCAAGCGGGTCGATGGTGTTGCGCCGACGGCTCGGCATCTTCCGCATGTCCTTGGTGGACGCACCCCGACCGCCGCTGATGTCGGCTCCGGTGACGATCGCCAGCCGGGCTCGTTCGGCGAGGAAGCCGTTGCCGACCCGGCCGCAGGTGACGATCAGCTCACCGGCTTTCGGCGCGTCCGGCACGCTCTCGGTGAGGGTCGCGCCGAGGCCGGCGTCACGCAGCACGCTGACCGAGCGCTGCGCCGGTCCGTGCCCCTCGAAGACCAGCACCACCGACCAGCCGTCACCGGTCCACCGCAACAGGTCGTCGACGACCCGCGCGGTCTCCCCGTGGTAGAGCGGCGCGGGGACGGCAGCCAACGCCACCGCGTCCCCGGCGTCCGGACTCACGCTCACCGGAGCCGGTGCGTCCTCCCACGGCTGCACGCCTGCGGTGTCGGTCGCGGCGTCGGCTTCGGCCAGGCCGAACGGGGACAGCGTCCACCATGGCTGGTCGAGCGTGGCGGCCACCGCGCGTACCTCGGCCAGGGTGCGGAAGGCGGCCGCGCCCAGGTCGATCGGGGCCTGGCCACCGACGGCGGCCGCGGCCCAGCTGGCTTCGAGAAACTCCGCCGAGGTACGGACCAGATCGTGCGCCCGGGTACGGATCCGCTCCGGGTCGCAGAGCAGTACGTGGGTGCCGGCCGGCATGCAGTGCAGCAGCAGCTCCATGCTGTCGGTGCCGTCCAGCAGGGCCGGGGCCAGCGACTCCATGCCTTCGACCGGGATGCCCTCGGCCAGCTTGTCCAGGATCTCGCCCAGCTCGGGATGCTGCTGGGCCAGCTCGGCGGCCCGCTGGCGTACCGGGTCGGTGAGCAGCAGTTCCCGGCACGGCGGTGCCCACAGCCGGTCGACGGCTTCGATGGTGCGCTGGTCGGCTACGGCGAAGGTGCGGATCTCCTCGACGTCGTCGCCCCAGAACTCGACCCGGGACGGGTGCTCGTCGGTCGGCGGGAACACGTCCAGGATGCCGCCGCGGACCGCGAACTCACCGCGCTTGGTGACCAGGTCGACCCGTGCGTACGCCATCGCGACCAGCCGGTCGACGACCTCCTCCAGGCCGCCGCCGGTAGAACTGCCGGCGCCGCCGGAGTTGCCCCCGGCGGTCAACTGGACCGGCGCCAGGTCACCGAGCCCTTTGAGCTGAGGCTGCAGCACGGAGCGGACCGGCGCCACGACCACCCGCAGCGGCCCTTGCCGCTGTCGCTCGCCGTGCGTACCGTCGCCGGACTTGCCGTCGCTGGCCGTCGGTCCGGTGTCCGCGTCGGGGTGCGCCAGCCGGCGCAGCACGGCGAGCCGCCGCCCGACGGTGTCCGAACGCGGCGACAGCCGCTCGTGCGGCAGCGTCTCCCAGCTCGGGAAGACCGCGACCTGCCCGGCCGGCAGCAGCTCACCGAGGGCGGCGGCCAGGTCGTCGGCCTCCCGGCTGGTCGCGGTGACCGCCAGCACCGGTCGCCCCGCCCCGCCCGCCTGCGCCTCGGCGGCCACCGCCGCGACCGTGAACGGACGCAGCGCTGGCGGCGCGGTGACGTCCAGCCCGTCCTTTTCTGGCGTGGCGATCTTCGCCAGGTCCCGTACCCGGGTCAGGGCGGGATCGGCGAGAGCGGCGCTGAGCAGGCCGGCGAGCGCGGTCATGGTCACAACCTTCGCGGTGGGAAACGCCTTGCTGTGCGGCGGTGCACCCTTAGGGCGCACACGCGACGACAACCCCCACGCCCGGTCCGGGCGGGGGGTCAGGCTTCCAGCCTATCCGCCCGCTGATCCGCCCTCACCCACTAACCTCGCCGGACATGGGCACACCGACCGAGAAACGGTTCGTCGAACTCAGCCATGTCGTCCGGGACGGCATGGTCACCTATCCGGGGCTACCCGCCCCGGCGATCACCGAGTGGCTCAGCCGGGAGGCGTCGGCCGAGCGGTACGCGGCCGGCACCACGTTCCGGATCAACCAGATCACGATGATCGGCAACACCGGCACGTACCTGGACGCCCCGTCGCACCGCTGGTCCGACGGGGCGGACCTGGCCGGACTGCCGCTGGAGAAGCTGGCTGATCTGCCCGGCGTGGTGGTCCGGGTGCCGCCCTCGGTGCGAGCGGTGGACGCCGCGCTGCTGCGCCCGCACCTGGCCGGGGCTGCCGTCGCCGGCGACGCGGCTACCAACGACGGCACGGCCGCCGGCGGCGCGGTGGCGGGGCGGGCGGTGCTGCTGGACACCGGCTGGTCGGCGCGCTTCGGCACCGAGCGGTACGCCGCCCCGGACCACCCGTACCTGACAGCGGACGGTGCGGAACTGCTGGCCTCGGCCGGGGTTGCCCTGGTCGGCATCGACTCGATCAACATCGACGACACCGCACCCTCGGCCAACGGTGCCCGGCCGGCGCACAGCATCCTGCTGGCCGCCGGGATCCCGATCGTCGAGCACCTGCGTGGGCTGGGCGAGCTACCGGCGTACGGGTTCCGGTTCAGCGCCGTACCGCCGATGTTCGCCGGGCTGGACACCGCGCCGGTCCGCGCGTACGCCATCGTCGACTGAACACACTAAACGCACGGTCGCCGGCCGTCGACGCGCCGGACCTGACCGTCCCCCGGCGTCCGGCCGCCGGTCTGACCGGCGGCCGGCGCTGTCAGGCTGCGCGGCGGTGCCGGGACGCGACGTCGTCGCGCAGCAGTCGCGGGATCAGCCAGGTCAGGGCGAGCGCCTGCGCGCCGTCGACCGGCCACTGGTCGACGTCGTCACCGAGCCGAAATTCCAGCAGTACGCCGCCAGCCAGCACCGGCCGCCGTACCGGTCAGGCCGGTCGGCTGCATCCGGGCCGCCTGCGCTGGTTCGGCCGGATCGAGTTGCCAGCGGCCGACGGCGACGTCGGGCGAGTACCCGCCCGGCGCGAAGCTGCCGCCCGGCACCGAACTGTGCGCTGAGTTCGACGTCTCTCGTCAAGTGGTCCGCGCCGCGATCGACTGGCTAAAGGCGCGTGGGCTCGTCGATGGCGCACCCGGCGCCGGTGTCTTCGTGCGGGAGCAGTCGGATCGGTGACGTAACCGGCCGCCGGGGCAGCGGGAAGTCGTCCCTGGCCGGCAGGCTCTGCCGATGCCGGTCGCCGCCAGAATCCCCCGAGAGTTGAGGTTCGCCCCGTTCTCCGGCAGCCGAGCGGTGGCTGCTGGCCTGATCACCTGGCGGATGCTCCGCGGCCCTGCCTGGCAACGCCTGCTTCCCGACGTCTACGTGGAGGCAGCGTCGTACGACCCCGACGACCACCGGATGTGGTGCGAGGCGGTCGCGGTGAAACTGCCGATCGGCGGGGCGATCAGCGGGCTGAGCGCCGCGTACCTGTGGGGTGTCGACCTGCTCCCCGGCCGCGGCCCGGTGCACGTCACCCTGCCCCGATCGACTCGACCGAACCCCAACCGGCAAATCGCGGTCACCTATGCCAGGCTCGCTCCGACCGACGTCACGACGTTGTTCAACGCCGTACCGATGACCACCGAGGCGCGCACCGCGTTCGATCTGGGCAGGCTACTGCCCCGCGCCGACGCGCTCGCCGCACTCGACGCCATGTTGCACCGGCGCCTGCTGAGCCGCGAGGCCCTCGCCCGCTACCTCGACACCAAAGCGGGTGCGCGCGGCGTTGCTCAACTGCGCGAACTCGTCGCGCTCGCCGAGCCGCTGGCCGAGTCGCCGATGGAGTCACGGCTCCGGCTCCTACTGCACGACGCCGGCCTGCCTCGCCCGACCCCACAGTACGAGGTGCGCCTTCCGCCGCCAGGGGTGACGCCGCCGGCGGCGCACCCCGGATCGCGAGGCCGTTTCATCGCCCGTGTCGACCTTGCTTATCCGCAGTGGCGAATTGCCATCGAATACGAGGGTGACCACCACCGGGAACGCATGACCTTCCGCCGGGACGTGACTCGCTACAACGCGCTGCAGGCGGCCGGCTGGTTGGTGGTGCGCTGCACGGCCGACGAGGTGCTCCGACAAAAAGAATAACTCGCTCATAGTGTCCGTCGGGCGATCGCCGGACGATCGCCGACCACAGCTGACACCAAGATCATGTGAGCGCTATGGACGTCTCGGTGGCCCTGAGGCGTCCATAGCGCTCACATGATCTTGGAGAGCGCGGACCCAACCTCACCCAGACAGCGGACAAGACAAGAGGGACAGAAGCTCCGAAGGGCGCAGTAGGCGCAAGCAGCGAGGGGGGCGCTATTGGGACATTTCGGGATGGTACGCCGAACGTTGAGACAAGACTCACCAGTTTCCCCGTGGCCGGGGGGATCGCCGATAACATCCAAGTTGTCGGACAGCGCCGTCCTTCGTACTCGCGTGAGGAGCGCCTAGTGACTGAGCTGTCCGCAAACCCGATGCCCGACGCCCAGCAACTCGCCGCCACCCAACCCGCAAACGCCCAGCAACCCGGCGCCACCCAGGCCGGCAACGCGCAGGACGGCAGCGCGCAGGCCGGCACCGATACTGCTGGCAGCGGTCAGGATCATGACGGGCCGGACGCGGCGCTGCGGTCCGACATCCGCCGGCTCGGCACCCTGCTCGGCCAGACGCTGGCCCGGCAGGAGGGCCAGCCGCTGCTCGACCTGGTCGAGGAGATCCGTACCCAGGTACGTAGTGACGCTGAGGCCGCCGCGGCCCGGCTCGCCGCGATGGACGTCACCACGGGTACGAAGCTGGCCCGCGCCTTTTCCACCTACTTCCACCTGGCGAACATCACCGAGCAGGTGCACCGGGCCCGGGACCTGCGCCGCCGCCGGGCCACCGAGGGTGGCTGGCTGGACAAGGCCGCGACGTTGATCTCCGCTCGCGGGGTGTCGGCCGACGAGATCGCCGCCGCCGCCCGCCGGCTCGCGGTACGCCCGGTGTTCACCGCCCACCCGACGGAAGCGGCCCGCCGGTCGATCCTGTCGAAGCTGCGGGCGGTCGCCGACGAACTCGACGTGGAGATGTCCGAAGCGGTGCTGTACGGGGCCAGTGAGCACGCCTCGGCGAGCAGCCGCCGGCTGGCGGAGCTGCTGGATCTGCTCTGGCAGACCGACGAGTTGCGGCTGGACCGCCCGGACCCGACCGACGAAGCCCGTAACGCCGTCTACTACCTGCGTGACCTGTACGCCGACGCCGCCCCGCAGGTGCTCGACGATCTCGCTGACACGCTGCGCCGGCTCGGCGTGGAGACCGCCCCCACCGCCCGGCCGTTGACCTTCGGCAGCTGGATCGGCGGCGACCGGGACGGTAACCCGTACGTCACCCCGGCGGTGACCCGCGACGTGCTGATGATCCAGCACGAGCACGGCATCCAGGCCACCGACGAGGCGATGGACGCGCTGATCAACGAGGTGTCGGTGTCCCGGCGCCTGCGCGGCGTCTCGCTGGACCTGTCGGCCAGCCTGGCCAAGGACCTGGACGCGTTGCCGGAGGTGGCGCCCCGGTTCCGGCGGACCAACGCGGAGGAGCCGTACCGGCTGAAGGCCCGGTGTGTGAAGGCGAAGCTGGCGAACACCCGGCTGCGGCTCAACCGGGGCACCGCGCACGTGCCGGGCCGTGACTACCGCGGCTCCGACGAGCTGCTGTCCGATCTGGAGCTGATGCGGGCGTCGCTGGCCCGCAACTCGGGTCAGCTGACCGCGGTCGGCAAGCTGGCGTCGGCGATCCGCACGGTGTCGGCGTTCGGTCTGCACCTGGCGACACTGGACGTACGCGAGCACGCCGAGGCGCACCACGCGGTGCTGGCCCAGATGTACGCCCGGGTCGGCGAGGTGACCGACTACAACTCGTTGTCGCGGGCCGAGCGGACGAAGCTGCTGGCCGACGAGCTGACCGGCCGGCGACCGCTGTCCAGCATGGACGTTCCGTTGACCGAGTCGGCGCGCAAGACGTTCAACGTCTTCGGCACGATCCGCGAGGCGCAGCAGCGGTTCGGCCCGGAGGTCGTCGAGTCGTACATCATCTCGATGACGTTGGGCAGTGACGACGTGCTGGCCGCCGCGGTACTGGCCCGCGAGGCCGGCCTGGTCGACGTGCACAACGGGCTGGCCCGGGTCGGTTTCGTGCCGCTGCTGGAGACCCCGGCCGAGCTGGATTCCGGTGGCGACCTGCTCGACGAGCTGCTGTCGCTGCCGGCGTACCGGGCGATCGTTGCCGCGCGCGGCGAGGTGCAGGAGGTGATGCTGGGCTACTCCGACTCCAACAAGGAGGCCGGCATCACCACCAGCCAGTGGAAGATCCACCGGGCGCAGCGGGCGCTGCGGGACGTGGCGGCCCGGCACGGCGTACGCCTGCGGTTGTTCCATGGCCGAGGCGGCACCGTCGGCCGGGGCGGTGGGCCGACGCACGAGGCGATTCTGGCCCAGCCGTACGGCACCCTGGACGGTTCGATCAAGGTGACCGAGCAGGGCGAGGTGATCTCCGACAAGTACACGATCCCCGCCCTGGCCCGGGAAAACCTGGAGCTGACCGTGGCGGCGGTGCTGCAGGCGACGCTGCTGCACACCGAGCCGCGCCAGCCGCTGGAGCTGCTGGAAAACTGGGACGCGGCGATGGACGTGGTCTCCGACTCGGCGTTTCGCTGCTATCGATCGCTGGTCGAGGACCCGGACCTGCCGGCGTACTTTTGGGCGGCGACCCCGACCGAGCTGCTGGGCGCGCTCAACATCGGCTCCCGGCCGGCGAAGCGGCCGAACACCGGCGCCGGGTTGGGTGGGCTGCGGGCGATTCCGTGGGTGTTCGGCTGGACCCAGTCGCGGCAGATCGTGCCCGGCTGGTTCGGGGTCGGCTCCGGGCTGGCCGCCGCCCGTGAGGCCGGCCTGTCCGACGTGCTCGGCGAGATGTTCGAGCAGTGGCATTTCTTCCGCACGTTCCTGTCGAACGTCGAGATGATGCTGACCAAGACCGACCTGGGCATCGCCCGGCGCTACGTGGAGACGCTGGTGCCGGGTCCGCTGCAGCCGATCTTCGACAAGATCACCGACGAGTACGAGCGGACGGTACGCGAGGTGCTGGCGATCACCGGCTCGTCGAGTCTGCTGCAGAACAACAACGTGCTGCAGCGCACCCTCGCGGTCCGGGACACCTACCTGGAGCCGCTGCACCACCTGCAGGTGGCGTTGCTGCGGCAGTACCGCGACTCGGGGGCGGCGACCCGGACGGTGGCGACCGCGCCGGGTGCCCGGCGGGCGCCGAGCGACAACACCGCGCTGGAGCGGGCCCTGCTGACCACGGTCAACGGCATCGCCGCCGGCATGCGCAACACGGGCTGACCGGGCCCACGGGCTGACGCAGCCGGGCCGGCCGACCAGCGGGGAGACTGGTCGGCCGGCACGGGCACCCCCCGATGCGAGCCGCTCGTACGGTCGGGTCAGCTGGTCTCGCCGGCCACGCTGAACGAGCGGAGCCGGTCGATGGCGAGCAGGGTGAACAGCACCGCGATCACCGCAGTCATGATCACCGATACGGTGACTGACACCTGGCCGTCGAACAGGGTCGTGGCGGCCATCCGGTCGGCGAAGGTGACCACGTACTGCTGGACGGAGAGCACCTGGGTGCCGGAGACGATGTTGCCCAGCAGCCCTTCCCAGATCAGCACGTAGACCAGGCCGAGCAGCACCGGACGGCGGGTGACCAGGCTCAGCGCCACGAACAGCGCCGAGTAGGCCAGCGCTCCGGCGGCGCTCGCGGCGGCCAGGGCGAGGCCGAGGCGTACCGATTCGGCGAGCACGCCGGCGACGTACAGCGGCACCGCGACGGTCAGCGTGGTGACGCCGAACGCGACGACGAGCTTCGGCAGCACGATCTGCCAGCGCGGCAGCGGCTTGCTGAGTACGTGCACGATGGTGCCGTCGTCGATCTCCGAACCGAGCACCCCGGTGCCGACGATCAGCGCCACCACCGGCAGCACCACGGCCAGGCCGAGCGCGATCAGGACCGGCTGGGCCCAGTTGCCCGGCGCGACGCCGAGCCACCGGCACAGCACGGCGAGGGCGATCACCAGCACCGGCAGCGGCAGCAAAAGCAGGAACCGGCGGCGGCCGAACAGCCCTCGCGCGGTGATCCACATGACGGTCGAGTTCACGGCTCTCAGGCCTCCACGAGGTAGGAGAAGACGCTCTCCAGGGATTCGTCCGACGGCAGCAGGCGATGCACCCGGATCCCTTCGGTGAGCGCGATCCGGGGCAGGGCGCGGGTGAAGCTGCCGTAGTCACCGGCGCGTACGGTGATCCCACCGCCCTTGGGCAGGTCGACGCCGGTGACCGAGTCGTGGCGCAGCAGCGCCACCGCCAGGGCCCGGTCGTCGCTGGACTGTACGGCGAACACGTGCGGCCGGTTGGTCATCAGCCGCCGGATGCTGCGGAAGTCGCCGGAGGCGGCCAGCCGGCCGGCGACCATCACCTGGACGGTGCCGGAGACCTGCTCGACCTCCTCCAGGATGTGCGAGCTGAACAGGATGGTCCGGCCGGCGTCGCCGAGCGAGTGCAGCAGCGTCATCATGTGCATCCGCTGGCGCGGGTCCATGCCGTTGAACGGCTCGTCGAGCAGCAGCACCGTCGGGTCGTGCACCAGCGCGGCGGCGACCCGGGTGCGCTGGCGCATCCCCTTGGAGTAGGTGCCGATCCGCCGGTCCTGCGCCGGTGTCATCTCGACCAGCTCGATCGCCCGCCGGGCGGCGGCCGCCGGGTCGGGCAACCCGTGCAGCCGGGCGCTGGCCAGCACGAACTCGTACGCGGTGAGGAAGCCGTGCACGGCCTCCCGTTCGCTGACCAGCCCGAGTTTGCGGTAGACGCCCGGGTTGCGCCAGGTCGGTTCGCCGTCGACGGTGACGGCACCCCGCGATGGCGGCAGGAAGCCGGCCATCATGTGCAGCAGTGTGGTCTTGCCGGCGCCGTTCGGGCCGAGCAGGCCGGTGACCCCTGCGTTGAGGGCCATGCTGACGTCGTTGACCGCGACGACGTTGCCGTACCAGCGGGAAACCCCGGCGAGCTCGATCGCGGCGGGGCGGCCGGCGGTGCCAGCGGTGCCGGTGCCGGCGGCGGAGGTAACCGGGGCCGCGGCGGCCGGGGTGGAGCTCGGGGTCGAGGTCGAGGTGGTCATCGACGGGCCGCCTTCCGGTAGCGGGCGATCAGGGCGGCGATGCAGCCGGCGATCAGGACGACAGTGACCAGCCCGTACAGCGGGCCGAAGCCGCCGGTGTCCAGACCGGTGCCGGCTTCGGTTATCAGCGCGTCCCGGAACAGCCAGATCCCGGTGCCCTGCACCAGGCTGGACGGGGCGACCAGACCGGCGAGCTGGTTGGCGGTGACCGACGGCAGCACCGAGAGCACCCCGCCGATCGGGGTGGTCATCAGGAAGACTGCGACGATCCCACCGGCGGCGAATGCCCGCTTGCCGGTGACTGAGGCGACCGCCAGCCCGATGGCGCTGAACACACCGGCCCACAGCACGGCGTACGCCAGGCCTGGGGCGAGGTCGGTGACCTCGTCCCACACCCCGGACCAGCCGGCGTCGGTGGTGAACGCGCCGCCGAGGAACATCACCAGCTGTGGTGCGCCGAGCAGCATGAACACGGCGGTGGCCAGGGCGGCGAACTTGGCCAGTGGGTAGTCGACGAGCCGCAACGGCCGGGAGAAGTACAGCGGCAGCACACCGCTGCCGAGGTCGCGGGAGACCAGTTCGGGGGCGACCACCGCAACGAAGAAGATCACCAGCCAGCTCATCGTGTCGGCGAACTGCGCGTAGCTGAGCAGCACCTGGCCGATCTGGGCGCGGACGGCCACCAGGCCGGCGGCGGCGGCGACCACCACCCCGACGATGAACCAGGGGAAGATCTTGGCCTTGGCGCTGCGGCCGAGCCCGAACGCGGTACGCAGGCTGTGCGCGTAGAGCGCGCCGACGACGTGCCGGCGACCGAGCCGGGCCCCGGTGTACCGCTGGTAGCCGATGTCGTGGATGACGCCGCCCGGCGCGCCGTTCGAGGTGGTGCCCGCGACAGCCGGGCCGGCCGGCGTCGGCCCGGTGCCCCGGGCGGCGGTGAGCTGGTCAGACGTTGACACGGGAGTCCTCCGTGGTGGCGAAGAGTTCGGCGACCCGGTGCCGGCGCTGGTCGAGCCGGTGCAGCGGCAGGTCGAGTTCGACGACCGCGGTGAGGATCCGGTCGTACACGTCGGAGCCGGTCTCGGCGGGCACCAGCAGCAGCTGACCTTCCCGGCTGACCGGCAGGTCGGCCGCGGCCAGCCGGGCGGCCAGCGCCTCGGTGCCCTCGCTGACCTCGATCGCCAGCACGTCACTGGCGGTGGTCATGTCGGAGAGCTGGGCGGAACGCAGCAGCCGGCCGCCGTCGATGGCGATCAGCGAGTCGCAGATCCGTTCCACCTCACCGAGCAGGTGCGAGCAGACCAGCACCGAGATGCCGAACTCGGCGCCGATCCGGTGCACCAGGGCCAGCATGGCGTCCCGGCCGGCCGGGTCCAGGCCGTTGGTCGGCTCGTCCAGCAGCAGCAGGTCGGGGTCGTGCACCAGCGCCTGGGCCAGCTTGACCCGCTGCTTCATGCCGGTGGAGTAGCCGCCGATCTGCCGGTAGCGCTCCTCGTATAGCCCGACGTGGCGCAGCGCCTCGGAGGCCCGTTCCCGGGCCGCCGCGCGCGGCAGACCGCTGATCCGCCCCAGGTGGGTGACGAATTCGGCGGCGCTGAGGTCGGGCGGCAGGCAGTCGTTCTCCGGCATGTAGCCGACCCGGGCGCGGACCGCGTCGGCGTCGGTGGTGGGGTTCAGTCCGAGCACCCGGGCCTGTCCGCTGGTCGGGGCGAGCAGGCCGAGCAGGATCTTGATCAGGGTCGACTTGCCGGCGCCGTTGGCCCCGACGAGGCCGACGATGCCGGGCTGGACCTCGACGGTCAGGTCGGCCAGGGCCGTCACCCGCCCGCCGTACGTCTTGGTCAGCGCATCGGTTGCGATGAGAGTCACCCGGTCAGCGTATGGACTGCCGGCACGTCGTGGGATGGGGTTTCCCCCTGGAGGTTCCCTGAGGTGCGACCCATGCCCTGCCATTAGGGGTGACTCCGCCGGACCCGGAAGCAAAGCGTTGCTCTGGTTCGGCCCCGGACGAGACGTCGACATCGCGCGACGATGGTCGACATCCCGCGATGGTGGCAGAACTCGCCGTGCCAGTCTCGACCGACGGCCGGCCGGCTGCGAAACTGTGAGTTCGATCCATTGGGGGTGTGATGACCGACGGCTGGGTGCTGCCTGACGACGTGCTGCGGGACGCGCCGGCGTACACGCCGCGGCCGTTCGAGTTGGCCGACCTTGAGCTGATCCTGTCCGAGGCGTACGCCCCGCTGACCGGCTTCCACACCCGCGCCGATCTTGCCTCGTTGCGTAGTCGCGGCCGGCTGGCCGACGGCACCGCCTGGCCGGTGCCGGTCACCCTGGAGGTGCCGGCCGGCCTGGTCGCCGGGCTCGACCTGACGAATCCGCTGCTGCGGGTGCTGGTGCTCACCGACCCGGAGGGTGCTCCGGTGGCCGCGCTGGACATCGTCGACGCCTGGCCGAGCCGGGACGGCTTCTCGGCGGTCGGCGGCCGGGTGCGCCGGCTCGGCGACGGCACCGGCGGGCCGTTCCAGCGGCTGCGTCGCAGCCCGGCGGAGGTACGCGCGCTGCTGCCCCCGGGCCGGGTGCTCGGGGTGATCGCCGACCGCCCGTTGCACCGCCCGCAGCTGGCCCAAATCGCGCACGCCGCCCGTACCCTCGCCGCGCATCTGCTGATCCTGATCCCGGTCGCCGACGGCGGGGTCAGCGGGCTGCCGCCGGAGGTGCTGGTCCGCAGTGTCTTCGCGGCCCGGGACCGGATGCCGCCGGCGACGTTGGTCGCGGTGCCGTTGACCCGGCGCGGTGACGAGATCCGCGACGCGCTGCTGCGGGCCCGGGTGGCGGCCGCATACGGCGTCACCCACCTGCTGTCCACCGGCGAGATGCTCTCCGGCGGCGGTCCACGGGTGCTGGTGCCCCGGGAGCTGGCCTACGACAACCGGGACGGTCAGTGGCGCTGGCGCGACGACATCCCGCCGCGCAACCGGCGGCTGGCGCTCGACCAGGAGGAGATCGACGACCTGCTGGACCGGGGTTTTCCGCTACCGGAGTGGCACACCCCGCCGGCGGTGGCGCGGGAGCTGGCCCGGGCCCGGCCGCCGCGCCGGCATCGTGGCCTGGTGGTGTTCTTCACCGGGCTGTCCGGTTCCGGCAAGTCGACCATCGCCCGGGGGGTGGCGGACGCGCTGCGGGAGAGCGGCGACCGGACCGTCACGCTGCTCGACGGGGACGTGGTACGCCGCGAGCTCTCCGCCGGGTTGACGTTCTCCAAGACGGACCGGGACCGTAACGTCCGTCGGATCGGCTGGGTCGCGTCCGAGGTCGGTCGGCACCACGGGGTGGCGATCTGCTGCCCGATCGCACCGTACGCCCAGGCCCGGGCGGTGGCCCGGCAGATGGCGAACGACGCCGGGGCCGGGTTCCTGCTGGTCTGGGTGGCGACCCCGTTGGAGGTCTGCGAGGCCCGCGACCGTAAGGGGCTGTACGCCAAGGCGCGGGCCGGTCAGCTGACCGGGATGACCGGGATCGACGATCCGTACGAGGAGCCGACTGATGCCGACCTGGTGCTGAACACCAGTGAGATGAGCATCGAGCAGGGCGTGCAGACGGTGCTGCAACACCTCACCGAAACGGGTTGGGTGGAGCCGCGACTGAAGCCGGCCTGACCCACGACATCCTCCTTTGTCGCCTTTTCTGCAGATGACGGCAAGTCAGGCGAGAAGCCGCTCTTGTCCGGGTAGCAGCAGCGTTATCCGGTAAATAGCGTTTCCGCCACCCCGGCAGCACAGCCGTCCAGGCAGGACAGGAGAGGGCGACATGCCGTTACGCAGTCGGATCCCGGAGCCGCTACGCCGGATCGTGCCCACCCGGTCCTGGTCGTACGGGCGGTGGACGGCCCCGAGGCGGGTGCTGCCGTCGTTCCTGATCTGCGGCGGGCACCGGTGCGGGACCGCCGGGTTGCACCGGATGCTGGCCGCTCATCCGCTGGTGCTGCGGGCGGCCCGCCGCGACGGGGTGAGCTTCTTCGACACCTCGTACGAGCGCGGCATCGACTGGTACCGGGGGCACTTCCCCCGCCAGCGCACCGCCCGCCGGTTGCAGCGACGCCACGGCGGCACCGCCAGCGCCTTCGAGACCAGCACCTACTACCTCTACCACCCGTACGCGGCGCTGCGGATCGCCCGCGACCTGCCGGACGTGCGGCTGCTGGTGCTGGTCCGCGATCCGGTGGACCGGGCCTGGTCGCACTTCCGGGTGGAACGGCTGGCCGGGCACGAGCCGGAGCCATCGTTCGCTCGGGCGCTGGCGCTGGAGTCCGCCCGGCTACGCGGGCAGGAGGAACGCCTCGGGGTGGAGGCCGGGTACCGCAGCTTCGCCCACCAGCACCACGCGTACCGGCAGCGCGGCGAGTACGCCACCTACCTGGACCGGTTGGCCTCTCAGGTTGGCCGGGAGCGGATCTGCCTGGTGGAGGCAGAACGGCTGTGGACCACGCCGGCCAAGGTGTACGGCGAGGTGCTGGACTTCCTCGGCCTGCCGAGGCTCGACGAGGAGCCGTGGCTACCGCCGCCGACGCAACCGCCGGCCCTGGTCGACGGAGCACCGGGCGCACCGTCCGACGGCCTGCCGGTCGAGCCGCCCGGTGCCCGTACCCGTCGGGAGCTGGCCGACCACTACGCCCCGCACGACGCGCGCCTCGCCGCCTGGCTCGGCCGTCCGCCGGTCTGGCGCAGCGCGGTGGCGGAAGCGTTCCGCTGACCCGACCCTACGCAGACGCCTACCTGGCCGGGCGTACTTCCGTTCCGCCGTACCTGCGCGATAGTGTTCGCATCTGTTGGATTGAGTGCGAGCAGGTGGGAGCAGGACGTGGTGCTGATGCTCGCGCCGCAGCGCCAGGCAGCGATCCTGGACCGGGTCCGGGCCGCTGGCGGGGTACGGGTCACCGACCTGGCCCTCGAGTTCGGCGTCTCGGACATGACGATCCGCCGGGACCTGGACGTCCTCGCCGACCGGGGGCTGCTGGCCAAGGTGCACGGCGGGGCCACCCTGGTCGACCCCGGGGCCACCGACGAGCCCGGGTTCGTGGCGAAGTCGGCCCGGCAGCAGGCCGAAAAGGCGGCGATCGCCGCACGCGCCGCCGAGCTGGTCGTCGCCGGCGGGGCGGTAGCGTTGTCGGCCGGCACCACCACGGTGGAGCTCGCCCGCCGGCTGGTCGACGTCCCCGGGCTGACGGTGGTGACCAACTCGATCCCGGTGGCCGACGTGTTCTACCGGGACGGTCGGGGCGACCGGACGGTCATCCTCACCGGTGGGGTGCGTACCCCGTCGGACGCGCTGGTCGGGCCGGTGTCCGTGGCCGCCCTCCGCGACCTGCACGTGGACCTGCTCTTCCTCGGTGTGCACGGGATGAGCGAACGGGCCGGCTACACCACCCCGAACCTGATGGAGTCCGACACCAACCGCGCCCTGATCACAGCGGCGGCCCGCCTGGTGGTACTGGCCGACCACACCAAATGGGACGTCGTGGGCATCTCCTCGATGGCAGAGCTGGCCACGGCCCAGGTCGTGGTCAGCGACCCCGGACTACCCGCACCGGCCCGCGACGTCCTGGCCGGACACGGCGTCGAGCTGTCGATCGCCGACCCACACCGATAGGAACTCAGCGTCGTGAAACGCCATGCGGTACGGCTCGCCGACGGGCGGGAACTCATCTACTTCGACGAGCGGGACGACGCCGTCCGGGAAGGACCGGACCGGCGGGAGCTGCCGCCCCCGCCGCCCGCCTCGGAGCTTCGCCACGATCCGTTGACCGACGAGTGGGTGGCGATCGCCGCGCACCGGCAGACCCGCACCTTCCTGCCGCCGACCGATCAGTGCCCGCTGTGCCCGTCGCGGCCCGACCGGTCCAGTGAGATTCCGGCCTACGACTACGACGTGGTGGTCTTCGAGAACCGGTTCCCGTCGCTGAGCGACCGGGTGGGTGACGGGACAGCCGGCTACCCCGGTGGTACGCCGTTCACCCCGACCCGGCCCGGTCTCGGGCGCTGCGAGGTGGTCTGCTTCACCGCCGAGCACGGCACCTCGTTCGCCGCGCTGGCCCCGACCCGGGTCCGCACCGTCGTCGACGCGCTGGCCGACCGGACCGCCGAGTTGTCCGCGCTGGACGCGGTGGAGCAGGTGTTCTGTTTCGAGAACCGGGGCGTGGAGATCGGGGTCACCCTGCACCACCCGCACGGGCAGATCTACGCGTACCCGTTCGTGCCGCCGCGTACCCGGTCGATGCTGGCCGCCGCCCGACGGCACGCCGAGGCGACCGGCGGGCGGAGCCTGTACGCGGACGTGCTGGCCGCCGAGCGGGCGGCCGGGGTACGGGTGGTGGCGGCGAACGACCGGTGGACGGCGTACGTGCCGGCCGCGGCGCGCTGGCCGTTCGAGGTGCACCTGGCACCGCACCGCCGGGTGCCGGACATCGCCGCGTTGGACGACGCCGAACGGGACGCCTTCGGGCCGCTCTACCTGGACGTGCTGCGCCGCTTCGACCGGCTCTTCGACAGCCGGCAGGGCACACCGTACATCGCGGCGTGGCATCAGGCCCCGGTACGTCACGAACGGGAGCTGGGTTACCTGCATCTGCAGGTGTTCACCATCCGGCGGGCGGCGGACAAGCTGAAGTACCTGGCCGGTTCGGAATCGGCGATGGGCGTATTCATCAACGACGTCCGGCCCGAACAGGCGGCTGCGCTGCTCCGTGACGCCTGACCGGCACCCGTTTCCACCTCTGCGGGCGCTGGCGTCGGTCGATGTCGCCGGCTCGACTGATACAGTCGACGACAATCCTTCCCATAATGAGATTCCCGAATTAGGATCGCTGGGTGCCCGCTCAGGAACGCTGGGTACTCACTCAGGAAGACAGGTCATTGACGTCGGCAGGGAGGTAACAGAGTTGTCCTGGTTCGCCCTGGGCTTCCTCCTGGCGCTGGTCGCCTCCAGCGCGTACGCGATCGGTCGCCTGCACCTACGGTTCGCATATCGGGTCGGATACCGACAGGGCCATGCGGACGGCGCCCATCGACAGTTCGGCACCGCAGTACGGATGCTGGAAGATGTTTCCCGCAACGGCAGCGCGGTCTTCGCCCGACAGCAGTCGGCCGGCCAGCACGGTGGCACCATTCCGCGCGGAAGGCAGCCGGCCGGCGTCGCCCGGCATCGACGGGAAGATTGACGCCCGGCAGTCGGGTCTCCAGCCGAACGGTTGGAGACCCGACTGCCGGACACCGGTCGGTCACGGCCGCTGGTCGGCGTCCGGATCCACGATGGCCCCGGCCAGTAGCCGCAGCCCTGCCTCGATCCGTTCCCGGTAACTATCGGGCGTGGTCGGCTGGACCGCCGAGGCGACGTAGCGCACCAGCCGGTGGCCCCGGTCCACCGGCCCGTCGCCGTCCACCAGCTGACCGATCAGCTGACCGATCAGCTCGGCCAGCGTGGCGTCGGCGCTTAGCCCGTCGATCCGGGTGCGTTCGACCGGTGTCCAGTGGCCGGCCGTGAGAAGCTCCCGGATCAGGGTCTGCACCAGTTCCTCGATCGGGGCCTGCGCTAGTTCCTGGATCGGGGCCTGCACCTGCTCGCCGAGTGGCGGCCGACATCCGGCGGTGAGCTGATCGACCAACGCCCGCACCGCGACACGCACCGCCGGCTGCACTGCCGGGTCCATCGTCAACACCACGCAGAATGGGCCGCCACTGGCGGTCACCGGTCGTCGGTGTGACTACCACCGTCGGTCATGGTCGGAGATTGTCCCGGTCCTCGGTCATCGCCTCGGCGAACGCCTCGGACAACAGGTGGGCCCAGCTCACCCCGAAGACGTCGACACCACCGCGCATCATGCTCATGATCGTCGAGACCAACGCCTGCCGGGTGAACAGTAGCGTGGTACCTGGTACCCGTCGGCCGAGCCGGTCCCAGCCGCCGAACTCGGCGTACAGGAAACGGTCCCGACCACCGGCGCGGTCGTCGGCGGTCATCAATCCGGTCCGCAGGCTTCGCGCCCACACCGCAGTCTCTGCGTCCGGCAGGTCGGCCGGCCCGGGTCCGCCGACCGGCCCCGCCGCCCCTTCGCCATTACCGCCGCCCAACTCATTGCCGTTTGCCGATCCAAATGCCACCGTCGACCCCCAACGCCTCACGTCCGCAATGACTCTCGCCACCGCTGCCGTCATCGAAATCGCCAGTCGATGCGCAGCCGCCAGCAGGCGGGGGCCTCCACGCGGCGGCCACGAAGTGAGGATTGATCACATCCACCACAGCGGCCGGCTATCCCACCTGCACCCAAGTCCCATAATGGAACATACAAAGAGGAACTCCCAGTGTCACGAACAGCACCAGCCAGGCCGCGTGTGACTTGGATCACAAATGACCAGGAAGTTCGATCAGGCGCGCTCCATCGAGCGGTCGAGCCACGGGCCGAGAGGGCCACAGCTCGGGCCCCGACGCGACCTCAGCCGGTGGTCACAGCGACTTCGCGGTACGGACGAGAAAGTCGCTCGTCTCCTCCGGCCCCAACGCGGCGGCCGAGACGAGATCAAAATGCCGGCGGAATCGCTCCAGGTACGCTTCGCCCTCGACAAACTGGGCGATCTCGTACGCCTCGAGAAAAGCCAGCGGCGGATCCGGATCCAGATCGAGCAGCACGAAGCCACCGCCCGCCGGCAGAACGGGCCCCGCCGAGAACGGCAGAATCCGAACCGTCACATTGGGCAGGTCGTTGGCCGCCGCTAGGGCGAGAATCTGATCATGCAGCACCGAACGGTCCCCGACGTGGCGTTGCACCGCGGACTCGTCGACAACAGCGGAGATTTTCGTCGTAGCGGCACCGCCGGTCAACAACTGCCGCCGGGCGGTCGTCAACCGCAGCCGCGCCTCGACTGTTTCTGGATCATGCCCCTGGGCGATCAGGGTCGCTCGGGCGTACTCGGGAGTCTGAAAGAGCGACGGGACGAAAAGACCGTAAATGGACAACGACCTCGCGGTCGCCTCAAGACCGACATAGGACCGAAGCCATTCCGGCACCTCGACGCCTTCACCGAACAGGGAAGCCCGCCAGCCCCGTCGCCCCGCGTCCCTGGTCAGGCTCTCGAGTTCGGCGCGCAACGAGGCGGACGCGCCGTAGACCGCCATCAACGCCCGCAGGGTATGGATCTTCGGGGCCGAGTGGCCATTCTCAAATCGGGAGAGCGAAGACTTGGTCACCTCAGCCCGCTGGGCGGCCGCCTCCAGAGTGAGCCCTTTGCGCTCACGGAGCGCGCGCAACTCCGAGGCGATACGGCGCTTCAGGGCAACGGGCGTTCGGGTCATGGCAGACAGTCTGACACGGCGGCAGGGACTGTACCACGCTCGGCGCGACCGTCATGGGCATATCAATGGAGCTTCCATTCGCGGAATTTCCACAGCCCTGCGCAGAACCTACCATGCGACCCGATACGCATCACCGAGACGTCCCATGTCGGGTAACCGCACCGGCCGGACTGGGCACTCCCGACCGACCGAACAAATCGGTCAAAGCCCAGATAACTACCGGCTACCCCGTAAAGGACCGGCGGCCGAGCGCGGTCGATCCGATTCGAAATGCGAAACCGGGCCCCGACATGGTTGCGGGGGGCCCGGGACAGGGCCCCCCGCAGGGAAGGGACGGCAGGCTGCTGGTTCACAGCCGAGGATCGACCGTTGGCGTCATGTTGCTCAGGGCGACCGCCACCGGAAGATCCCCTTGGACGCGACTGGCACCACGTCCACCCTGTTCAACGATTCGCCGGAGGAACCGGTGACGGTGCCGGCCGCGAGCTCAGACGCTCGGCTACTCAGACGCTCGGCTGCTCAGGCGCTCAGCCGCTTGGCCAGGTTGCCGTCGAGAGCCGCCATGAACTCGTCGGTGGTCAGCCACGGAGCGTTACGGTCGATCAGCAGCGCCAGGTCCTTGGTCATCTGGCCCGCCTCGACGGTCTCGATGCAGACCTGCTCGAGCGTGTTGGCGAACTCGGTCACCGCCGGAGTGCCGTCCAGCTTGCCGCGGTGGGCCAGACCCCGGGTCCAGGCGAAGATCGACGCGATCGGGTTGGTCGACGTCTTCTCGCCCTTCTGCCACTGCCGGTAGTGCCGGGTGACCGTGCCGTGCGCGGCCTCCGCCTCCACCGTGCGGCCGTCCGGGGTCATCAGCACCGACGTCATCAGCCCCAGCGAGCCGAAGCCCTGGGCGACGGTGTCCGACTGCACGTCACCGTCGTAGTTCTTGCAGGCCCAGACGAAGCCGCCCTCCCACTTGAGCGCGGCGGCGACCATGTCGTCGATCAGCCGGTGCTCGTAGGTGATCCCGGCGGCGGCGAACTCGGTGGCGAACTCGGCCTCGTACACCTCGGCGAAGATGTCCTTGAACCGACCGTCGTACGCCTTGAGGATGGTGTTCTTGGTCGACAGGTAGACCGGGTAACCGCGGTCCAGACCGTAGCGCAGCGAGGCGCGGGCGAAGTCACGGATCGACTCGTCGAAGTTGTACATCCCCATCGCGACGCCGCCGCCGGAGAAGTTGGCGACCTCCATCTCGACCGGGGCGCTGCCGTCGGCCGGGGTATAGGTGATGGTCACCGTGCCGGGCCCGGGCACCACGAAGTCAGAGGCCTTGTACTGGTCACCGTGCGCGTGCCGGCCGATGATGATCGGCTTGGTCCAGCCGGGCACCAGCCGGGGGACGTTCGACATGATGATCGGCTCGCGGAACACCACGCCGCCGAGGATGTTCCGGATGGTGCCGTTCGGGGAGCGCCACATCTTCTTGAGGCCGAACTCCTCGACCCGGGCCTCGTCCGGGGTGATGGTCGCGCACTTGACGCCGACGCCGTGCTGCTTGATGGCGTTCGCGGCGTCCACCGTCACCTGGTCGTCGGTCTCGTCGCGGTACTGGATCGACAGGTCGTAGTAGTGCAGGTCGACGTCGAGGTAGGGCAGGATCAACTGCTCCCGGATCTGCTTCCAGATGATCCTGGTCATCTCGTCGCCGTCGAGCTCGACGACCGGGTTGGTTACCTTGATCTTCGCCATCGACCGGCGCTCCTCTCGGAAACTCGTGTTAGCAGTACGAGCGTACTGGATTGCCGAACCCGGTGCGCAGCGGGCGGGACGAACGAGGCGCGACACACGTCGGGGCGGGCACCCGGATGCCCGCCCCGATCGTCACGCCGGTACGGCTCAGAGGTCGGCCACGTCCGCCTGCTTGGCCCGGACCGCCTCGGCGGCCTCCTTCAGTGCGGCCAGCTCCGTGTCGGTCAGGTCGGTGGTCACCACCCGACGGACACCCTCGGCCCCGAGCTCGGCCTCCACGCCCAGGTAGACGCCGTCGATGCCGTACTCCCCGGTGACCCAGGCGCAGACCGGCATCACCGCGCCGGAGTCCTCGGCCACGGCCTTGGCCATCCGGGCCGCCGCCGCCGACGGCGCGTAGTACGCCGACCCGGTCTTGAGCAGGGCGACGACCTCGGCCCCACCGTTGCGGGTCCGGACCACCAGTTCCTCGATCTTGTCCGCCGGCAGCAGCTCGGTCAGCGGCTTGCCGTTGACCGTGCACCGCGACGGCACCGGCACCATGGTGTCACCGTGCGAGCCGAGAGTCAGCGTGCGTACGGTCGCCACCGGTACCGCGAGCGTCTCGGCGACGAAGTGGGAGAACCGGGCGGTGTCCAGCATGCCGGCCTGGCCGAGCACCCGGTTGCGCGGGAACCCGGTGGCGATCTGCGCCAGCGCGGTCATCTCGTCGAGCGGGTTGGACACCACGATGACCACCGCGTCCGGGGCGTACCGGGCAATGTTCTCCGCGACCCCGCGGACGATCTTGGCGTTGACCTCCAGCAGGTCCATCCGGCTCATCCCCGGCTTGCGCGGCAGGCCGGCGGTGACGATGACGACGTCCGAGCCGGAGATCACCTCGTAGCCGGAGCCGTCCACCCCGGTGGTCGCACCGACGACCTTGGTCTCGAAGCCCTCGATCGGCCGCGACTGGTTGAGATCGAGGGCCAGTCCCTCGGGCTTGCCCTCGATGATGTCGGTCAGCACGACGGTGTCGAAGACGTCGTACTCGGCCAGGCGCTGCGCGGTCGTCGAGCCGTAGAAGCCGGCCCCGACGACGGTGACCTTCTTGCCCATTGTCGTCTCACTCCCTGCTACCGGGCGAATTTGACGGGACCGTATCAGCCAGGTAACGGCTGAGCGGGTCAGGGGCGCGCCCGGAGACCCACCTCACGCCCGCCACACCGGTCGGTTCACCGACCGGCCAGGCCCCGCTCGGCCAGTTCCACGACGTTGGTCAGCAGCATCGCCCGGGTCATCGGGCCGATCCCGCCGGGCACCGGGGCCAGCGCACCGGCCACCTCGGCCACGTCCGGTGCCACGTCACCGGTGTACTGGCCCTTGCCGTTCTCGCCGAGCACCCGGGTGATGCCGACGTCGACGACCGTCGCCCCCGGCGTGATCATTTCGGCGGTGACCAGCCCCGGTACGCCCGCCGCAGCGATCACGATGTCGGCCCGGCGGGTGTGGTCGCCCAGATCCAGGGTGCCGGTGTGGCACAGCGTAACCGTGGCGTTCTCGCTGCGCCGGGTCAGCAGCAGACCCAGCGGCCGACCGACGGTGGTGCCCCGGCCGATCACCACCACCTCCGCCCCCCGGATCCGGATCCCGTTGCGGCGCAGCAGGTCGACGATGCCCCGCGGGGTGCAGGCGACCGGCGCGTCAAAACCGAGCACCAGCCGGCCCAGGTTCACAGGATGCAGCCCGTCGGCGTCCTTGTCCGGGTCGACCCGCTCAAGCACCCGCTGGGTGTCGATCTGCTTCGGCATCGGCAGCTGCACGATGTAACCGTGGCAGGCCGGATCGGCGTTCAGCTCGGCCACCACCGCCTCCACCTGCTCCTGGGTCGCGTCGGCCGGCAGGTCCCGGCGGATCGAGGCGATGCCGACCTCGGCGCAGTCGCGGTGTTTGCCGTTGACGTACGCCTGGGAGCCGGGATCCTCACCGACCAGCACGGTGCCGAGACCGGGCACCACCGACTGCTCCGCGAGCGCCTTGACCCGGGCACGAAGGTTGTCCTTGATGGCGGAAGCCGCCGCCTTGCCGTCCAGAATTGTCGCCGTCACGTCACCGATCGTCTCACGTCGCCCGATCCGCCCCGATTGGCACCTCGCGCGGACCAGCCGGTCAGGACCGCACCGGCCAGCCGCTCAGGGCGCACGGGCCAGACAGTCAGGGCCGCACGTCGGCGCCGTACGCCGCCGCTACCTGCACCGCCTGGGCCAGGTCGATCCGCGCTCCGGTGAGGTCGAGGCCGCGCAGCTCGACCCCGGCCAGATCCGCCCCACGCAGGTCCGTGCCGCGCAGCTTCGCGCTGGTCAGCCGGGCATAGCCGAGGTCCGCCCCGGAAAGATCCACCCGGCTCAGGTCCGCCTCGGTCAGGTCGGCCTCCCGTAGCCGCAGCCCGGACAGCTTCGTCCCGGTCAGGTCCTGGCCGCGCAGCAGCACGAACCCCCAGTCCCCGCCGTCGACGTGCAGCGGGCGCAGCGTGCAATCGAGGAACTGGGTGCCGGTCAGTTTGCAGTCGGCAAAGGTCGCGTCGAAGAACGACGACCGTCGAATCACGCAGTGCAGCAGCGCGCAGTGGGTCAGCCGGGCCGCGTTGGCCCGCACGTTCGCGAGTACGCAGTTGGTGAAGACGCAGCCGGTCAGCACCGCCTCGGTCAGGTCGACGTCGACGAGCTCACAGCGGTCGAAGTGCACCCGGTCGAACTCGTCAAGCGCCCAGTCGGCCCCGACGATCCGCTCCTCGACGCGCTGCTGCGGCGACACGACGACGGCCGGCCGGTCAGTGGAAGAAGTGCCGGGTGCCGGTCAGGTACATGGCGACCCCGGCGGCGTTCGCCGCCGCGATCGCCTCGTCGTCCCGGATCGAACCACCGGGCTGCACCACCGCGCGTACCCCGGCGTCGATCAGCACCTGCAGCCCGTCCGGGAACGGGAAGAACGCGTCGGAGGCGGCCACCGCGCCGGCGGCCCGGCCGGCGCCGGCCCGGCGTACCGCCAACTCGGCGGCGTCGACCCGGTTGACCTGGCCCATCCCGACCCCGACGGTGGCACCGTCGCGGGCCAGCAGGATCGCGTTGCTCTTCACCGCACGTACCGCCCGCCAGGCAAAGCCCAGGTCGGCCAGCAGGTCCGCGTCGGCCGGCTCCCCGGTGGCCAGCCGCCAGCTCGCCGGATCGTCGCCGGCGGCGTCGATCCGGTCGGCGGTCTGCGCCAGCCGGCCGCCGGTGACCTGCCGCCACTCGACCTCCGCCGGCTGCCACGCCGGGGCGAGCAGCAGCCGCAGGTTCTTCTTCCGGGCCAACACCTCGACCGCGGCCGGGTCGAACCCGGGGGCCACCACCACCTCGGTGAAGATCTCCGCGATCTGGTTGGCCAGCTCGACGGTGACCGGCCGGTTGACCGCGATCACCCCGCCGTACGCCGAGACCGGGTCGCAGGCGTGCGCCTTACGGTGTGCCTCGGCGACGTCGACACCGACCGCGATGCCGCACGGGTTGGCGTGCTTGATGATCGCCACGGCCGGGGCGGTGAAGTCGTTTGCCGCCCGCCAGGCGGCGTCGGCGTCGACGTAGTTGTTGTACGACATCTCCTTGCCGTGCAACTGCTCGGCCTGGGCCAGCCCGGCCGGTGCCGCCGGGTCCAGGTAGAGGGCCGCCCGCTGGTGCGGGTTCTCGCCGTAGCGCAGCACGGCGGCCCGGCGCAGCGCGGTGCCGGCGAACTCCGGCCAGTCCACCGGCTGGTCGGTGTCCGCGCCGACCAGGGTCCGGGCGCACCAGTCGGCGACCGCGACGTCGTACTCGGCGATGTCGGCGAACGCGCGGGCGGCGAGGGCGCGCCGCTGCCGCAGGGTGAAGCCACCGTCGGCGAGGGCCTGCTCGATCAGCGGGTACGCCGACACCGAGGTGACCACCGCGACGCTGGCGTGGTTCTTCGCCGCCGCCCGCACCATCGCCGGGCCACCGATGTCGATCTGCTCCACACAGCCGTCCAGGTCGGCGCCGGAGGCCACGGTCTGCTGGAACGGGTACAGGTTGGACACCAGCAGGTCGAACGGGGCGACGCCGAGCTCGGCCAGCTGCGTGGTGTGGTCGGCGGAGCGCAGGTCGGCCAGCAGCCCGGCGTGCACGTGCGGGTGCAGCGTCTTGACCCGGCCGTCCAGGCATTCCGGGAAGCCGGTCACGTCCTCCACCCGGACCACCGGCACGCCGGCGGCGGCGATGGTGGTCGCGGTCGACCCGGTGGAGACGATCTCCACCCCGGCGGCGTGCAGCATGGTGGCCAGCTCGACCAGGCCGGTCTTGTCGTAGACGCTGATCAACGCCCGGTGCAGCGGGCGGCGGCCGGCGATGCTCGGGTTCATCGGATGGTGACCTTTCGATGCGAGATGGTCCAGCCGTGCCGGACCAGCCGGCCGACGTACTCGACGAGCTGCGCCCGTTCCGCTTCCTTGATCCGCTCGGTCAGGCTGGCCTCGTCGTCGTCCGGCTCGACCGGGACCGCGACCTGCGCGACGATCGGTCCGGTGTCGACGCCGGCGTCGACGAAGAAGAGCGTGGCACCGGCCAGCTTGACCCCGTAGGCGAGGGCGTCCCGCGGTCCGTTCATGCCGGGGAACGCGGGCAGCAGCGAGTTGTGGGTGTTGACGTAGCGGTCCCCGAAGGCGGCCAGGAACCGGGCGCCGACCAGCTTCAGGAAGCCGGCCGAGACGATCAGGTCCGGCTGGTACGCGGCGACCTCGGCGGTCAGCGCGGCGTCCCAGTCCGCCCGGCTGGCGTGGTCGGCGACCCGGGCCACGAAGGTGGGCACCCCGACGGCCTTGGCCCGGTCCAGCCCGGCGATCCCGTCCCGGTCCGCGCCGACCGCGACGACGACCGCGCCGTACGCGGGGTCCTCGGTGGCGTCGAGCAGCGCCTGCAGATTGGTGCCGGAGCCGGAGACGAGCACCACGAGTCTGGCCGGGGACGAGGTCACCCGAGCACCCTACCCGGCCGCCGACGAGGCCCCGTCCAGGTCCCGCCCAGGTCCCGCCCAACGCGACGGGCGGGCGCGACGGGCGGCAGGATTTGCGCTGACCAGATACGCTGCCCGACGCTCGGGCAAAAACACGATCTCCGACCGCCCTGAGCGTCGTCGTCATGAAGGAGCTCTCTGTGCAGCCCGGCTACCCAGGCCAAGATCCGTACGGCCAGCAGCCCCAGCAGCCCCAGGACCCGACCTCGTCGCCACCGTCCGACCCGTACGGTCAGCCGCCGTCCTCGGGACAGCCCTACTCGGACCCGTACGGCCAGCAGCCGCCGTCCTCGGGACAGCCCTACTCGGACCCGTACGGCCAGCAGCCGCCGCCGGGGCAGCCGTACCCGCAGCAGCCGCCGGGGCAGCCCTACGGTGACCCGTACGCGCAGCAGCCGGTGCCGGGCCAGCCGTACCCCGCCGGCGGCTACGGCATGCCGGGCCAGCAGAAGAACAACAACCTGGGCCTGATCGGCATGATCGTCGGCATCGCCTCGCTGGTGCTGGCCGTGTGCTGCCCGCTGCTCGGCATTCCGGCCGGGATCGCCGGCGCGGTGCTCGGCTTCCTCGGCAAGAACAAGGTCGACCAGGGCCTGGCCGACAACCGTGGCCAGGCGATGGCCGGGCTGATCTGCGGCGCGATCGGGGTGGTGCTCGGCATCGCGAACTCGATCCTCGGCGTTCTGCTGGACTTCGGCAGCGGGTTCAACAGCATCTGAGCCAGGCTTTGTGACGCGACCCGGTCAGGGCGTCCCGGATCGTCCGGGGCGCCCTGTGCCGTTGCCGACGGGTCCCGGTCCAGCACCTTATCCCGGCCCGGCACCGGACCGTCGCTGGCGGGGCCCGGACCGGTCCGCCGGAGGCGCCGCCACCGCCCGCGCCGCCACCGCGCCGACCACCGCCCCGACCGCGAGCACCGCGCTCGACACCACCGCCACCTGCCAGGCGACCGGCCCGACGTCGGCGAGCCGCCCGGCACCGAGCGGACCGCCGGACACGGCCGCCGCACCGCCCAGGAACAGTCCGGCCACCGGCCCGCTGATCAGGGCAGCGCCGATCAGCACCGGCCAGCCGGGCAGCCCGGCACCACCCCGGTCGGACCCCGCCGGCCAGCGGCGGGCCAGCACCCACCCGGTGGTCATCCCGGCCAGCACCGGCAGGGCGAGCAGCGCCGCGCTGAGCCCGCCGGCCGGGCCGTTGGGCAGCCCGGCGAACAACGGGACCGCTGGCAGGCTGCCGAGGGTGACTTCGGTGGTCCGTACCGCCGTGTCGGATCCGAGCGCGAAGCCCGGCCCAAGTAGGTAGGCGGTCGCCCAGATGGTGGCGTTCGGCGCGTAGGCGATGCTGAGCAGCGTGATCCCGGCCTGCCCGGCCACCCCGGCCCGGTACACCCCGATGGTGTCGGCGGCGTCCCCACCGCTGATCGCCACGGACAGCCCGGCCACAGCGGCGCCGGCACCCAGCACCAGCAGCGCGGCGACCAGCCCGGCCCGCGCCGCGTGCCGGAGCAGGTCGGGGCAGCGCGCCGCCAGTCGGCGCAGCGTTCCGGTGGTCTGGCCGGCTCCGAGCAACGCGCCGATCCCGCCGAACGCCGCCAGCGTGGCCGCGGCCCGCAGCGGTTCGACCGCCGTGGTAGCGCTGCTGGTGACGTGCGCGGCGGCGGCACCGAGCGCGCCGTACGCGGTCGCGACGGCAAGCGCGACGACGATCGCCCGGCCGGCAGATCCGCGGTGCCGGGCACCGACCGCCCGGGTGGTGTGCACGCCGGCCCGGTAGATCCGCCAGGCGGCGAGCGCGCTGAGCAGCAGCGGCGGCAGCCCGAGCGGGCCGGTCGAGGTGTCCAGCGGTACGCCGTGCCCGAGCAGCCAGGCGGCCAGACCGATCCGGGCCGCGCCGAGGATCGACGAGTCGCCTTCGGCGAGCCGGATCAGCCACATCACCACCGCGACCGGCAGGTAGGACACGACCGCGGCCCACAGGGTGGTCACCGAGGCCGCGACGGCCAGCGGAGCCCGACCACGGCGGGCGGCACCGGGGTCGCGGCCGGGGCCTGAGCGCCGAACAGCGTCGACCGACGCGGTACCGTCCGCCGTCCGTGGCGGATCCGGGGGGTGGGCTGCCATCGTGCCTACTTTGGCACGTGGGCGCACTGATCCGGCGGCAATATCGCCGTGGCCTGGCCGGTCACCTGCCGAACCCGCCGACATTCCGGTCATTTGGCCGTACGCTCGGTGCTGGACCGCGCCGTCGACGACGGCGGTCGTCGAGTTGACGGGGGACCCTGCAGATGACCCAGTATCCACCGGCCGCAGCATCGGGCGGCAGCGACCGCAGCACCTTGTGGGGTGTGCTCGGCATCGTGGTCGGCCTGCTCTGCTGCGGTATCCTCGGCATCGTCTTCGGCGCGCTGTCGATCCGCGACGCCAACCGCTTCCGTAAGTCCCCGGTGCTCGGCTGGGTGGCGATCGTGCTGAGCGTGCTGAACATCATCGCCAACGCCAGCTTCTGGGCCACCGGGAACTACCCGATCGGCTGACCACACGACGACGGCCGCCGACCGGTCTCCCGGTCGACGGCCCTGTGTCGGCTGTGGCCGATCAGTGTCGGCTGTGGCCGGTCAGCCGCCGGTGATCACCTGACGCATCAGCCGGGCGGTCTCGCTCGGCGTACGGCCGACCTTGACTCCGGCCGCCTCCAGCGCGACCTTCTTGGCGTCGGCGGTGCCCGCCGAGCCGGAGATGATCGCACCGGCGTGGCCCATCGTCTTGCCGGGCGGGGCGGTGAACCCGGCGATGTAGCCGACCACCGGTTTGGTCACGTTCGCCTTGATGAACTCCGCGGCCCGCTCCTCGGCGTCGCCGCCGATCTCGCCGATCATCACGATCGCGTCGGTCTCCGGGTCCTCCTGGAAGGCGGCCAGCGCGTCGATGTGGGTGGTCCCGATGACCGGGTCGCCGCCGATACCGACGCAGGTGGAGAAGCCGATGTCACGCAGCTCGTACATCAGCTGGTAGGTCAGCGTGCCGCTCTTGCTGACCAGGCCGATCCGGCCGGCCGGGGTGATGTCCGCCGGAATGATGCCGGCGTTCGAGGCACCCGGGGAGGCGATGCCCGGACAGTTCGGACCGACGATCCTGGTCTTGCCGCCCTTGGCCGTGTTGTAGGCCCAGAAGGCGGTCGAGTCGTGCACCGGGATGCCTTCGGTGATCACCACGGCGAGCGGGATCTCGGCGTCGATCGCCTCGATCACCGCCGCCTTGCAGAACGCCGGCGGGACGAAGATGACCGTGACGTCGGCTCCGGTCTCCTTCATCGCCTCGCCGACGTTGGCGAACACCGGCAGCCGGGTGTCGCCGAACTCGACCTGCTGCCCGGCCTTGCGCGGGTTGACCCCGCCGACGACGGTGGTGCCGGCGGCGAGCATCCGCCGGGTGTGCTTGGAGCCCTCGGAGCCGGTCATCCCCTGCACGATGACCTTGGAGTCCTTGGTCAGCCAGATCGCCATCTCGATCACTGTCCTTCCGGGCGGCCGGACGCCGCTGCGGCGAGCTGCGCGGCCCGCTCGGCCGCTCCGTCCATGGTGTCGACCCGCTCGACGAGGGGGTTGGCGGCCGAGTCGAGGATCGCCCGGCCCGCCTCGGCGTTGTTGCCGTCCAGCCGGACGACGAGCGGCTTGGTCACCGTCTCTCCGCGCTGTTCGAGCAGGGCCAGCGCCTGGACGACGCCGTTGGCCACCTCGTCGCAGGCGGTGATCCCGCCGAAGACGTTGACGAACACGGTCCGCACGTCCGGGTCGGAGAGCACGATCTCCAGCCCGTTGGCCATCACCGCGGCGCTGGCGCCACCGCCGATGTCGAGGAAGTTGGCCGGTTTGACGCCGCCGTGCGCCTCGCCGGCGTACGCCACCACGTCGAGGGTGGACATGACCAGGCCGGCCCCGTTGCCGATGATCCCGACCGAGCCGTCGAGCTTGACGTAGTTGAGGTCCTTCTCCTTGGCCCGCTGCTCCAGCGGGTCGACCGCGGACTGGTCGACCATCGCCTCGTGGTCGGGGTGCCGGAAACCGGCGTTCTCATCCAGGGTGACCTTGGCGTCGAGGCAGAGCACCCGACCCTCGGGGGTCCGGGCCAGCGGGTTCACCTCGACCAGGGTGGCGTCCTCGGCGATGAACGCCTGCCAGAGGCGGACCGCGATCTCGGTGATCTGGTCGGTGAGCTCGGCCGGAAAGCCGGCGGCGGTGACGATCTCGGCGGCCTTGGCCTCGTCCACCCCGACGTTGGCGTCGATGGCGATCTTCGCCACCCGCTCCGGCGTCTCGGCGGCGACCTGCTCGATGTCCATCCCGCCCGCGACACTGGCGATGCAGAGGAAGGTGCGGTTGGCCCGGTCCAGCAGGTACGACAGGTAGTACTCGTCGGCGATGTCGGCGGTCACCGTCAGCATCACCTTGCCGACGGTGTGCCCCTTGATGTCCATACCGAGGATGTTGGTGGCGTGGCTGACCGCCTCGTCGGCGTCCTCGGCCAGCTTCACGCCGCCGGCCTTGCCTCGACCACCGACCTTGACCTGGGCCTTGACCACGACACGGCCGCCGAGGCGCTCGGCGATCGCGCGGGCCTCTTCCGGGGTGGTGGCGACGCCGCCGGCGAGCACGGGCAACCCGTGTCGCTCGAACAGCTCGCGCCCCTGGTACTCGTACAGGTCCACGTTTGCGCGTCCCGTTCCGTCTCCGCGGCGCGCCGTCGCGCCGCCGCCAGCGTGCAGAATCAGATGATTTCCCGGTCACGAGCGGTGACCGGCCATTGGCGCAGCCTAACCACCCGGCCCTGGGACGCCAGTAGGCGGGCGGACGGTGTGCGCAACTGCACACATCCGGCGAGCCGCCCACCCAGCCGTACGGCGACCCGGCCGCGACCACCGGCACGGCCCCGAAAATAAGGTGTGCCGGCGACGTAACCCCCGGTGACAGGTGTCGTTGAGTGAGGTGTCGGAAACGCAGCGCGGGGCCGACGGAAGCGGCCGATGCCCTGTCGGTCGAGGGGTGGCGGCGGGGCATCGTGCATGGAGAGGCCGGACGTGTGAGGGGTGCGTCCGGCCTCTCACCCTTTTCGCTGGGCCGCTCACCTTTTCACTGGGCGGGGACGTTGCCGCTTCACTGGGCGGGGACGTTGCCGCGGACCCAGTCGACAATGTCGGCGGTGCTGGCCCCAGGGGTGAAGATCCTGGCCACGCCGAGCGCGCTGAGCGCCGCGATGTCCTCGTCGGGGACGATGCCTCCACCGAAGACCACGATGTCGTCCGCACCCCGCTCGCGCAGCAGGTCGAGCACTCGGCGGAACAGCGTCAGGTGCGCGCCGGACAGCACGGAGAGCCCGATGGCGTCGGCGTCCTCCTGGATGGCGGTCTCGACGATCTGCTCCGGTGTCTGGTGCAGACCGGTGTAGATGACTTCGATGCCGGCATCCCGCAACGCCCTGGCCACCACTTTGACGCCGCGGTCGTGGCCGTCGAGACCAGGCTTCGCCACCACCACCCGGATCCGAGTCTCCATCGCTGCGCGCCTCCTGCCGACCGGTCGATCCTTAACGAAGGTTAACCAACCTCGGCACATCGCAGGCAGCCCGGCCGACCCTGAGCCGCAACCCCGAATCCACCCTGACTGAACGCACGATAAGTATTGCTCAATGTAACCAGCAGTTACCAACGAGTGGCCCGATAAAAGGTTACGAAATCGGGCAATACACAACGGACGGTCGCAGATCGTCAACAGTTTTTCGCGAGTCGGGTTGTGGCGACCCTAGGGGTTGGCTACCGTGTCCACGGTTGTCCTCTGGCTCCGGCCAGAACCAACCCGGCCAACGAGCGTTAATCCCAGGTTCCGCAACGAGGTCCCGGATGCTCGCACCGCCGCCGAACTACCCGCCGATGGAGGGTGTGCGTGCGCCAGCGCCTGTCGTCAGAGCCCGATCGATATCGGGGTCGTCGCCGCGTACCGACTCCACCCCGTAGCCGCTACGCGGCGGTCATGACCACCGCCGTCGTCGGCGCGGGTGTCGTCGCCCTCGGGGCCAGCGCGATGCCCGACGCCAAGACGCTCAGCCCGTCGGCCCTGGCCGACCTGGAGAACAGCGTCGCGCTGAGCGACCAGGCCCTGGAGATCGACGACCAGGCCCTCGACCTGGACAGCCAGATCAGCGAGCGGGCCGAGGACGCCGAGCGCGCCTCCCGGGACGCCGACCGGACCCCGGCCACCTCGATGACCCAGGCCGCTCCGGACGTCTGGATGCTGCCACTGCGCGGCTACACCTTCACCTCTCCGTACGGCATGCGCTGGGGAAAGCTGCACGCCGGCGTCGACCTGGCCGCCGCCGAGGGCACCCCGTTCCACTCGATCCACGCTGGCACGGTCACCCTCGCCGGCTGGAACGGCGGCTACGGCTACTGCGTGATCGTCAAGCACGACGACGGGACCGAGGCCGTCTACGGCCATGCGTCCCGGCTGCGGGTCACCGCCGGTCAGCGGGTGGAAGCCGGTGATCTGCTGGGCGACGTCGGCAACACCGGCCACTCCTACGGTGCCCACCTGCACCTCGAGGTGCACGTGGACTCGGAGCCGCAGGACCCGATCACCTGGCTGCGGGGCAAGGGAGTGGACCTCAAGCTGCAGGTCGAGGCGATCTACGGTGGCGTCGTCGAGCCCTGACACTCTATGTGACTGACGAAAACCGCTCGGACCGTACGGTCTGAGCGGTTTTTTGTGCAGTTCGGTCACCCGCACCAGCGAAAATATGTCCTACGTCACATTGGATCTTGTGATCCGTACCACTATCGGCCGGGCCAGCAAATCCCCCATCTGACCACGGAGAGTCACGAAAGTCCGGCCTCCGGGCGGTGCGCGCCGACTTCTCCGGCTACCCGGTACCCACCCTCTGTGCCTGGCACACCACCATTTCCGGGTCCGTGCCCCCCTTACCACGGAGGTCACCCCCGTGTCGCACCCTGAGCCCACGGAGCGCAGCGAGCCCTCGACCCAGCGTCGGTCACCAGGGCTGCACCGGCTGGTTCCGCCCGGCAAGCACGCCCAGGTGGCGGAGTTCGGCCGCCGGACCCGTACCGCCGCCCTCACCGTGCTGGCCGTCGCGGCCCTCGCTATCGGCGGCGCGGCCACCGCACTCAACTCCGCCCCCGACGCCACCGCGACCGATCCGGCGACGGCCTCGGCCCTCGCCGACCGGGCCGACTCGGCGGGACGCGCCGACCGGAGCACCCGTCAGCCGACGGCCACCCCGGACAGCGGCGGGGACGAGACCGGTTTCGGCCCGGCGCCCACCGACAGCAGCACCAGCCGCGCCGAGGAGACCGGTCAACCGGCGGACCCGACCGAGGCAGCCGACGGCGCCGCGCCGACCGGGACCGACGACGAGACCGCGAGGCAGACCGACGACGCCGCGAGGCAGACCGACGACGCCGGCAGCGACGGCAGTGACTCGGCCACGACCGCGGCGGCGGCGCAGCCGAGTACAGCGGCCAGCACGGCCGACTGGGTCACCCCGATGCCCGGCGCCCAGATCACTTCCTGCTACGGCCAGCGCTGGGGCGTGCTGCATGCCGGGATCGACCTGGCCCTGCCGGCCGGCACCCCGGTGCTCGCCGCCGGCGCCGGAACGGTGCAGGTCGCCGGCTGGGCGTACACCGGCTACGGGATCTCGGTGGTGATCGACCACGGCGGCGGTGTGCTCACCCACTACGCGCACCTCTCCGCGACCAGCGTCGCCGTCGGTGACCAGGTGGCCCCCGGGGACACCATCGGCGCGGAGGGCTCCACCGGCGACTCCACCGGCCCGCACCTGCACTTCGAGGTGCACGTCGGCGGGCTGTGGAGCCAGGTGGACCCGGCCCCGTGGATGCGCGAACGCGGCGTCGACCTGGGCTGCTGACCGCTGCGGTACGGGCCGGGTCAGATCTTCTCGATCGGCGCGTGCCGCAGCACCAGCCACATCGTCTGGTCACCGAAGTCGACCTGGGCCCTGGCTCCCGGCCCGTGCCCCTCCACGGCCAGCACCCGGCCCAGCCCGTACCGCTGGTGGTTGACCCGCTCCCCCACCGTCACCTTGGGCGCGGTGGGCAGCTCGCTGGCGGTGCTCAGCCGGCTCGGATCCACCCCGAGCCGCTGAGCGAGGCGGGCGGCCTTCGGCGTACCGCCGGCGAAGCCGCCGCCGCGGGCGACCGGCGACCGGTCCGCGGCGGCCGACCGCCCACCGACCCCGCCACCCGTGCCCGACCAGGAGGTGTACGCCGCCTCGGTCCGCTCCCAGCGGACCAGCTCGGCCGGCAACTCGGAGAGGAACCGCGACGGCGGGTTGTACGCCGGCTGCCCCCACGCGGCCCGGGTCACCGACCGGGACAGGAACAGGCGCTGCCGGGCCCGGGTGATCCCCACGTACGCCAGCCGCCGCTCCTCCTCCAGCTCCCCGGTGTCGCCGAGAGCCCGCAGGTGCGGGAAGACGCCGTCCTCCAGGCCGGTCAGGAAGACCACCGGGAACTCCAGACCCTTGGCGGTGTGCAGGGTCATCAGGGTGACCACACCCTGGTGGTCCGGGTCGTCGTCGGGCACCTGGTCGGCGTCAGCGACCAGCGCGACCTGCTCCAGGAAGCCGGCGACGGTCGCCGGCTCGTCGGACGCCTCGACCCGCTCGGTGTACTCGCGGGCCACGCTGACCAGCTCCTGCAGGTTCTCCACCCGGCCGGCGTCCTGCGGATCCAGGCTCTCCTCCAGCTCGGTCAGGTAACCCGAGCGCAGCAGCACCGACTCCAACGCCTCCTCCGGGGTGGTGGTGGCCAGTTGCTCCCGTACCCCGTCGAGCAGCGCCACGAAGTCGGCGATCGCGTTCGCCGCCCGGGTGGAGATCCCCGGTGCCTCGGTCGCCCGCCGCAACGCGGCACCGAACGAGATCCGTTCGCGGGCGGCCAGCGCCTCGACGCACGCCTCGGCCCGGTCGCCGATGCCCCGACGCGGCGTGTTGAGCACCCGCCGGATGCTCACCGTGTCGTCGGCGTTGACCACCGCCCGCAGATAGGCCAGCGCGTCGCGGACCTCCTTGCGCTCGTAGAAGCGCACCCCGCCGACCACCTTGTACGGCAGGCCGACCCGGATGAACACCTCCTCGAAGACCCGGGACTGGGCGTTGGTGCGGTAGAAGACCGCCACGTCGCCCGGGCGGGCCGCGCCGTCGTCGCACAACCGGTCGATCTGCCGGGCCGCCCAGTCCGCCTCGGCGTGCTCGGTGTCGGCGACGTAGCCGACGATCCGCTCGCCGTCGCCCTGGTCGCTCCACAGCCGCTTCGGCTTGCGACCGGCGTTGTTGGTGATCACCGCGTTGGCGGCGGTCAGGATCGTCTGGGTGGAGCGGTAGTTCTGCTCCAGCAGGATCGTGCGGGCCTGGGCGAAGTCCCGCTCGAACTCCAGGATGTTGCGGATGGTGGCGCCCCGGAAGGCGTAGATGGACTGGTCGGCGTCGCCGACCACGCAGAGCTCCCCCGGCGGTACGTCGTCCGAACCGTCCCCCACCAGCTCCTTGACCAGCTGATACTGCGCGTGGTTGGTGTCCTGGTACTCGTCGACCAGCACGTGGCGGAACCGCCGCCGGTAGCTGCCGGCCACGTGCGGGTGGGCCTGCAGCAGGTGCACCGTTGTCATGATCAGGTCGTCGAAGTCGAGCGCGTGCGCCTCGCGCAGCCGACGCTGATAGAGCGTGTACGCCTCGGCCAGGGCCCGCTCGTTGGGGCCGGCCGCCCGGTCGGTGAACGTCTCCGGGTCAACCAGCTCGTTCTTCAGGTTCGACACCTGGGTGGCCAACCCCCGGGCCGGGTAGCGCTTCGGGTCCAGGTCGAGCTCCCGGGCGACCAGTTGCATCAGCCGCCGCGAGTCGTCCGCGTCGTAGATGGAGAACGTCGACTTCAGCCCGGCGTGCTCATGCTCGGCCCGCAGAATCCGCACACAGGCGGAGTGGAAGGTGGAGACCCACATCATCCGGGCCCGCGGCCCGACCAGGTTGCCGACCCGCTCCTTCAGCTCACCGGCCGCCTTGTTGGTGAAGGTGATCGCCAGGACCTCACCGGGGTGGGTCTGCCGGGCCGCGAGCAGGTAGGCGATCCGGTGGGTGAGCACCTTGGTCTTGCCGGAACCGGCACCGGCCACGATCAGCAGCGGGCCACCGGCGTGGGTGACTGCCTCCCGTTGCGGGCCGTTGAGCCCGGTCAGCAGCGCGGCACCGGCCAGATTGGGCTCAACCGGCCCTCGGCCGGCCACACCGGGCTCGACCGGGGGCGGTCCGGCCGACGGACCGTCCCGATCTGTGGCAGGTGCGGATGGGGCCGCTGGGGTTTCGAAGAGTGGATGCATCGCACGGCGAGTCTATGCCGCACGACCGACAGCCCTGCGCCGCCCGCGCCGCCAGCCCGGATCGCAGGCCCGGGCCCGCCAAGCTCAGGCCGTCGGCGCGCTGGGGGTCTTCCCAGAGGATGGCGGAATTCTTGCGCTGGCGTCGCCGGCCTGGGCATACTCGTAGCGTGATCCGCCAGGCACGATTTTTCTTTAGCTACGGTTCCGGGAGTCCGGCTGCCGTAGGTCGCGCCTGATCATCAGACCTACAAGTGCCCCGGGCTCTCGCGAGAGCCCGGGGCACTTCGCGTTCCGGGTTCCGCGTCCACCGGGGCCGGACAGTCCAGGAGGCAGGACATGGGGACCAACGCCGTTGCGCACACCGCCGACAGCAGCGCGACGCCACCGGCCGGCGCCGCCGAGGAGGCGAGCCAACCGGGCGTGACCGGCTCGGCGGGGCGATCCGACGGTCGGCACCAGACCGGGACGGACGCGCCGGAGGCGGCCGATCGCATCCTGGCCATCCGGAACAGGATCAACGAGATCGACGACGCCCTGATCGCGCTCTGGCAGGAACGGGCCGAGCTGTCGAAGCAGGTGGGCGCGGTGCGGATCGCCTCGGGCGGCACCCGGCTGGTGCTCTCCCGGGAACGTGAGATCGTCGACCGCTACCGGTCGGAGCTGGGTGCCGACGGCACCCAGCTGGCGCTGCTGGTGCTGCGGGCAGGCCGCGGCCCGTTGTGATCACCGCCCGGCACCTACGATGGCCGGCCGACCGGCCCGCACGGTGCCCAGCCGGCCCGCCCAGGCCGTGCGTCGAGGTGACGCGAGGCGACGAGCGGGCCGGCGCCGGGACTACTCGGTGACCCGCACGACGTTGCGTACCTCGGCGAAGTGACAGGCGCTGGGGTGCGCCGAAGTCGCCCGTACCGTCAGGGTCGGTTCCTCGGCGGCGCAGATGTCCTGCGCCTTCCAGCAGCGGGTCCGGAACCGGCAGCCCGACGGCGGGTCCGCCGGTGACGGCACGTCGCCTTCCAGCACGATCTGGTCCCGCAGGCCGCGTACCGTCGGGTCGGGCAGCGGGACCGCGGAGAGCAACGCCTGGGTGTACGGGTGGGTCGGCTGCTCGTAGATCTCCTCCTCGGTGCCGATCTCCGCGATCTTGCCGAGGTACATCACGCCGACCCGGTGCGCGATGTGCCGCACCACCGACAGGTCGTGGGCGATGAAGATGTACGACAGCCCCAGTTCCTTCTGCAGCTGCTCCAGCAGGTTGATCACCTGCGCCTGGATCGACACGTCCAGCGCGGAGACCGGCTCGTCGCAGAGGATGATCTCCGGGCGCAGCGCCAGCGCCCGGGCGATGCCGATCCGCTGCCGCTGCCCGCCGGAGAACTGGTGCGGGTAGCGGTTGATGTGGTCCGGGTTGAGGCCGACCAGCTCCAACAGCTCCTGGACGCGGCGGCTACGGTCGCTCTTCGGCGCCACGTCCGGGTGGATCTCGAACGGCTCACCGATCAGGTCACCGACCGTCATCCGCGGGTTCAGCGAGGTGTACGGATCCTGCATCACCAGCTGGATGTTGCGCCGGGCCCGGCGCATCTCGGCGCCGCTGCGGCCGGCGATGTCCGCACCGTGCACCATGATCGAGCCGGACGACGGGGTCTCCAACCCGACCAGCAGCTTGGCCAGGGTGGACTTGCCGCACCCGGACTCGCCGACGATGCCGAGCGTCTCGCCCCGGTGCAGCTGGAGGTTGATCCCGTCCACCGCGCGGACCGCGCCGATCTGCCTCTTGAACAGGATGCCCTGGGTCAGCGGGAAGTGCTTGACCAGGTCCTTGGTCTCCAGGACAACGTCACTCATCGCCCTTGACCTCCTTCCAGAAGTGGCAGGCGGAGGTCCGGCTCGGGGCCAGCGCGAACCGGGGCGGCTCCGGGTCGGCCCGGCAGACGTCCTGCGCGTACCGGCAGCGCGGGTTGAACGAGCAGCCGGCCGGGATGTTCGTCAACGCGGGCGGCAGGCCCTTGATGACGTTCAGCTCCTGGCCCTTGAGGTCGATCCGGGGGATCGATTCCAGCAGCGCCTTGGTGTACGGGTGGGCCGGCGAGGCGTAGATGTCCCGCACCGGTGCCTCCTCGACCACCCGACCGGCGTACATGACCGAGATCCGGTCGGCGACGTCGGCCACCACCCCCATGTCGTGGGTGATCAGCACCAGGCCCATGTTGCGTTCCCGCTGCAGCTCCGCGAGCAGGGCCATCACCTGGGCCTGGACGGTGACGTCTAGGGCGGTGGTCGGCTCGTCGGCGATCAGCACCTCGGGGTCGAGAGCCAACGCCATCGCGATCATCACCCGCTGGCGCATGCCGCCGGAGAACTGGTGCGGGAAGTCGCTGACCCGCTGTTTGGCGGCCGGGATCTTCACCAGGTCGAGCAGTTCGACCGCCCGGGCCTTTCCGTCGGCCCGGGACATCCCCCGGTGCTTGCGGAACAACTCGGAGAGCTGGAAGCCGACGGTGAACACCGGGTTCAACGCCGACAGCGCGTCCTGGAAGATCATCGCGACCCGGTTGGCCCGGATCTTGCGCCGCTGCGATTCGGGCAGCTTGAGCAGGTCCACGCCCCGGTACTTGATCTCGCCGCCGGTGACGAACCCGGGCGGTGAGTCGATGATGCCCATGATCGCCTGGGCGGTGACGCTCTTTCCACAGCCGGACTCACCCAGGATGGCCAGGGTCTCGCCGGCCTGCAACGAGAAGCTCACCCCGTTGACCGCGCGGGCGATGCCGTTGCGGGTGCGGAACTCGACCTGCAGGTCGTTGACCTCCAGCGGCGGTGCGCTGGCGTCGAGCCCGGGCAGCGCGTCGATGGTGGCGGTGATGTCTCTGTCTGTCGCCATGGCTCACCTCACCGCAGCTTCGGGTCGAGGGCGTCGCGCAGCGCGTCGCCCATGAGGATGAAGGAGAGCACCGTGCCGACCAGCAGCCCGCACGGGAAGAGCAGCAGCCACGGGTGGTCCAGGAAGTAGACCTGGTGCTGGGAGATCATGATGCCCCAGGACTCCTCCGGTGGCTGCAGGCCGACACCGAGGTAGGTCAGCGTCGCCTCGGCGGAGACGAACGCACCCAGGGTGATCGTCGCGTAGACGACCAACGGGGCGATCGCGTTCGGCAGGATGTGCCGGAGCATCAGCCGGCCGTGCCCGGCCCCCATCGCCTTGGCCGCCTGCACGTAGTCCAGGCCCTTGGAGGAGAGCACGCTGCCGCGCATGATCCGGGCGATGGTGGTCCAGCCGAGCACGATCAGAACAGCGGCCAGCGTCCAGACGTTCTGCTGCTTGATCACGGTCAGGAAGACGATCGCACCGAGCAGGAACGGCAGCGAGAAGAAGATGTCGGTGATCCGCGAAATGATCGCGTCCACCCAGCCGCCGAAGTAGCCGGCGAGCAGCCCGGCGGTGCCGCCGAGAAGGACGATGCCCAGCGTGGCGAAGATCGCGATCTGCAGCGACGGCCGGGCCCCGTGGATGGCGTGCGAGTAGTAGTCGCAGCCCAGGTTGTTGAACCCGAACGGGTGCTCCCAGCTGGGCGCGATCCGGGTCCGCTGGACGTCACAGGCGCGCGGGTCCTGCCGGGTCCACAGGGTAGGGAAGGCGGCCATCGACGCGACCAGCAGCACGTAGATCGACGCGGCGATGAAGACCGGGTCACGCAGCAGTTGCCGCCGGGCGTCGGCCCACAGGCTGGCGTTGCGTTCGGTGGTGGCCGGGGCCGGGGCCGGTTCGGGTGGCGGTGGTGCCACCTCGGTGCCGCCGGCGGGGGCCGTGGGATGGGTCGGGTCACTCATGGTGGCACCTCGCTACGCTCGGTCCGCCGTGGATCAACACGGCACCGGGCCGGATGTTCGGTCCATTGCGATCACTCATAGCGGATCCTCGGGTCGAGGACCGCGTAAAGCAGGTCCACCAGCAGGTTCACCAGCAGGAAGACCATGACCAGCATGGTCACCACGCCGATCGCCACCGAGGCTTCACCGGAGGTGGCGGCCTGGGCGACCAATGATCCGATACCGCGTACGTTGAAGATCCGCTCAGTGACCACCGCGCCGCCCATCAGGCCACCGATGTCGACACCGAGGTACGTGATCACCGGGATGAGCGAGTTGCGCAGCGTGTGCACGCCGATGACCCGCCGGTTCGCCAGACCCTTGGCCTTGGCGGTACGCACGTAGTCGGCCCGGATGTTCTCCATGATGCTGGTCCGGGTGAGCCGGGCGGTGGTGGCCAGGGAGATTGCGCCGAGCACCATGCCGGGAATGACCAGGCTGGCGGTCGGGTAGTCGGCGATGAACCCGGCGCCGAAGACGCCTCGCGAGATCACTTCCGGTATCCAGTCCTGGTCGCGCAGGACGTTGCCGAACTCGACGCCGACGTACTGGCGGACCACGACGCCGAGGACGAAGATCGGCACGGAGATGACGAAGACCGTGGAGATCTTCACCAGGTAGTCCCAGAAGCTGCCGTTACGCAGACCGGCCAGGACGCCGGCGAAGATGCCGATGATCGCCTCGAAGACGATGGCGATGAGCACCAGCTTGAGGGTGTGCGGCAGGGCCCGGGAGACCAGTTCGGTGACCGGCTCCTGCTGCAGGTTGATGCCGAAGTCGAAGCGCAGGAAGATGTCCTGCAGGCGGTCGAAGAACAGACCGAAGCACGGGTTGCCCGGCTGCTCCAGGCAGGGGTCGCCGAAGCCGAGCTTCTCGGTCATGGCGGCGAGCTGCGCTTCGGTCGGCTTGCGGTCGCCGAAGATCGCTCGGACCGGGTTACCGCTGAACTGGATGCCCAGCGACGTGACGTAGTGCAGTAGGAACATGGTGCCCAGCACGGTGGGGATGAACTGGAGCAACCGTCGGATGACGTAGCGCCCCATCTGGGGGGTCTCCTCTCGGCGCTAAACGTGGCGGCAACAGGCCCCCTCGTGGGAGTTCCCGTTGCCGCCACGTCGCGTTACGACTTGATCAGTCAGACTCGCAGGTCAGGAGTTCTTCAGAGTGATCTTGCCGTACTCAGCGTCCGAGATCTTGTTCCAGTGGAACTCGTCGACGTTCTCGCCGTACAGCGCGGCGATCTTGCTGAACCACATCGGGATGACCGGCATGTCCTCCACGATGATGTCCTCGGCCTGGTTGTAGAACGGGATCGCCGCCTCGAGGTCCGCCGCGGCGTCGCCCTGGGCGATCAGCGCGTCGAAGTCGGGGTTGCTGTAGCCCGAGCTGTTGCTGTCCGAACCGGAGCCGTAGAGCGGGTAGAGGTAGGTCTCGACCACCGGGTAGTCCGGGCCCCAGCCGAGCCGGAACGGACCGGTGAACTCCTTCTCGTCGGCGGTCGCCAGGTACTCGGGGAACTGCAGGTTGACCTTCAGCTCGTAGTCGATGCCCAGCGCGGCCTTCAGCTGGTCGCCGACCGCCTGCAGCCACTGCTCGTGACCGGCACCGGCGTTGGCCCACAGCACCAGCGGCTCCC
>Ga0207773_100041_pt1 | contig 138321 bp, 128 predicted proteins | sample TtaePargueraPR_2_FD_187281 | JGI IMG/M metagenome (GOLD analysis project Ga0207773, IMG submission 187281) | Aerobic enrichment media microbial communities from Bioluminiscent Bay, La Parguera, Puerto Rico - Tt and M1 (3) (SPAdes) | ecosystem: Environmental > Aquatic > Marine > Unclassified ... | reverse complement strand
GAGCCACCACGCTGCACGGGGGCCGCTTCTCCCGCAGCATCAGGGCAGCGCTGTTCAGCTGTGTGTGAAGAGATGGATGCAGCTTAAACTCTGGAGAAATTCTGTCTTGACGGTGGGGTCCACTTTAAACCGATGCTATCACGGAGAATCGATTGGAAAACAACTGTTGCTTCATCGAATAGAGCACATGAAGGAGCACCATGGTGATATAGCCATATATATTGATACGTCGCAGCACACACAAGGATTTTATACTAAGTATGGCTTCGAAACGGTGGCAATCGAGAAGGATGGTTACGAAAAGGGCCTTGATAAGATATTTATGAAATATCATGCAGGAACGTGCTAACGATGCAAAACACCCGATTCTCTTCGCGCACTGGTGTTTGCGGCGTTATCGCGCTGGGCGAAGCCCGGCGTATCGTGTGGGGTGAAAGTCCCCGTCGGATAAGGGTCAGCCGCCCGCCTGTATCGAGTGTTGATCTCATTGCGAAGTAGGCAACTGCGAACAATAGATGAGGTAAGCGTACACAGAGAATCCAGTTGATTGAGGTGAGATTGGGCTCCCTAAAGCGCTGTTACAGCTTCGAAACGTCGCCGAGGGCTCAACGCACTCGAAGGCAACACAAAGCATCCGATAATGACGAGGGTTGGCGGGCCTCCGGAGTATAGGCCGTGGCATACTGGAAGAGATACGGTGAGGAACTCCCGGTACGAAGCGACGTGACGACATGACAGAGTTGGGACACGAAAGGGCGAAGAGCCTGGACACGGTGAGGGCTTGGATGAAATCCATGGAACATGGAGTGACCCCGTGACCAGGCAGTCCTGCAAAGCCCGAGGGGTATCTTATCAGGCATAGTAGTCAGAGGTCGGGAAAGCCGGGCATATGGCAAATGACCCCACAGGAGGAAGAACCGGATGCGGGAAAACCACACGCCCGGGACTGTGTCGGGGGCTCCCGGGGGGGACGTTCCTAGGGCGGATGTATCAGGAGAGCTTCGAGAACTATGATAGAAATTTCGGAAGATGAAAGCTACGAAGATGTGGAGATCGATTTTACTTTTTCAGAAAGTGGGCCAGAGTTTGGAGACTTGTTTACCGTTTGCGGGTATGTAAATCCAAATTTTCCACCAAAAGGTGAATTCAATTTTGAGAGTCTTCTGCCGTTTAAAATTTCTCAAATAGATGACTATTTTGGCATACCTTTCGAAACTAATGAGGGGGATGAAGTCGTTGTTTGGTTGTATCCGAGAATTGATGGGGAAGTAGTAGATCGCCACCCTGGTCCCTTTAGTGGTCTTCGTTTGTCGTATTGCACTCTTCGCAACCCTGAAGAAAGAGCCAAATTGTTTTTAGAATTAGCGTCGGCCATTGAAAAAAATTATTCTGTCACCCTTTCTCAAAGCATCGAGTCTGCAGAGAGGAAAATCGATGCAATTGTTGCATACTGGTCCAGAAAAGGAATTAAAGTTGGCTCTGGCGAGTCATTGGAAATTGATTACTAATGATCCAGAAATTTGCACAACTGAAGCCCCTGCTTTGCAGGGGCCGGGTCTCCGTTTCTGCGCTTCGCGCCACTAGGGTCCGTGTGCAAGGTGTTATACCGAAGAGAACCTGGTTTCATGCCTGAACCCGATCCAGCGAAAATCATGACCTTTGCAACGCCGAAAGATCTCGGCGGGTGGCTCAAGGTAAATCACGCTACCGAAAGTGAGCTTTGGGTGAAGATATTCAAGAAAAAGACGAGCATTCCGAGCGTGACTTGGGACGATGTCGTGATTGAGGCACTGTGCTGGGGTTGGATAGACGGCGTCAAGAATTCAATCGATGACCAAGCTTATTTCCAGCGGATTACTCTCAGGAAAGCGCGAAGCAGTTGGTCAAAAAGGAACAGGGAGCATGCGGAGCGTTTGATAAGCGAGGGTCGGATGACAGAGTCGGGGCTCGTGCATATTCGTGCCGCCAAAGCGGACGGACGGTGGGAGAGCGCCTATGCGGTAAGTGAAATGGAAGTGCCAGCGGATTTTCTAGCGGCACTGGAAAGCACGCCGAAAGCGAAACAGTTCTTTGAGACGCTCAATAAATCGAATTGCTATGCCATCGCATACGGATTGACAAGTGCGAAGAAACCCGAAACCAGACAGAGACGATTTGCAAATTTCATGGATATGCTTGTCCGTGAAGAAAAACCGGGCTTAGGCGTCAAAAAAAACAACTCATCGACGGAGCCAGGAAGCGTATGAAATACCTTTGCATCTCCGCGGTAAGGGCGCTGGTCTTGGTCACGCTTTCGGCCTGCTATAAAGCATTAGTTCCAGCGCCAGAAAAGGTTGCCGCTTGGACAGTAAACCTACGCGATGCGCAGCCGGATGATACCTTTGCTGCGGTTTACCGCTATGAAGACAATTATCTAGTATTCGTCGGCGCACAGCATGCAACGAAGGCCGACAGCCTGACCTTTCAGGTTATCGACGATGCGTATGGCTATTTCACTTTCGACACAGTCGTCGTCGAAGGGCCCAAGTATTCCAATGGCGCAAATGCAGAACGACTGATGTCGTGGATCGACAGTCAGCACGAGATCAACGGGTTTGTTGAAGGCGGAGAAATCGTGCCAGCTGTGAACGGAGCACGAGTTCAGGGAGCCAGCGTTTTTGGCGGCGAGCCAGATGATGTCGAGGTTTTCAGTCGGGTATTGACTCAGGGATTTTCAGCAGAGGATTTGCTTGGATTTCACACACTACGCTCCGTTCCCCAGTGGGTGCGAGAGCAGAAGATTGTTGATGCTGGGGATGCTGGTGTGGAGGCCCTTATCACGTCGGCACTTCTTCGCAATCGCGAACGGCTCGCTTTATCCTTGGCTGTACTGCCTGGTTATGATGAGTGGGCTCAGTGGTACACGCAGACGAATGGGAAGCCCTTTGGCAGGTATTTTGATCCAGAAGAAGTTGGGCCGCTTGCGGATGGACCTTACAAATCGAACAGAATTGCCACCGCAATATCGCGCGCCCGGGATGAGTTTCTTCTGCACAAGATCGCCTACCACCTGAATGCCGGCCAGAACGTCCTGATTGTCTTTGGCGAAAGCCACCTAATGATTCTGCGGCCTGCACTGGATCATATGCTCGGAGAGCCATGCCACCTGGGTGCCAATCTCGCCTCTGCGCGTCGTCAGTGCTGAGTTTATGGTCATCCTCGTGCAAGCGGTCCCAACACGCATCCAGGGTTACGCAGGAGCATCGTTTCATATATGGGGAGAGCCCAGTCGCTTCCACACGGGCCACCAGAGCGAATAGGGAGTTAGCTTCCTCGGCTTCGAACTCTGGTGGGCCCGGAACCGGTGCAGAATGCCCCGTAGCTTTACCTAGCCGTAGTTCAAAGCGTGCACGCGGGAAAACCGCACGTCCGGGATTGTGCTAGGGCTTCGGGAATTCGGGAGAGAGGCAATTTAATTTGAGTATTTTTCTATCTTCAGATCGCAACGAACCCTAGGTGGTTGAATGAGATATTATAAGCTGTTCGAGCTGGTCGCTGTGGTATCAATACTGGTGGCTGCCTGCTTTTTTTATTGGAAGGAGAGCCGCCATGTGTCAAGGATGAAAGTGGCAGATGGCTATGTGATGGATGTTGGCGGAAAGAGAGAGAATGTTAGGGGTAACCAATTTACCGCTGATGTCACGGCCAAGGTTGTGTATTCGGTTGCTGGCAAAAATTACCGTATTAGTAGTCGGTTCTTTGGGATTCCAAGGTGGAAAGTTGGAGAGCCGGTTTCTGTTCTTTTCTTTCCAGAAAGGTCAGAAATTGCGCGCATCAACCGAATTGATGATATCTACTCTCTGACTTTGCTTTTTGGCACGTGGTTTAGCCTGTTCCTAATGTGGTATGTCGGAGTTTGTATCCTCTTTCTAGTGAGAAGGAATCTGGCAGCAAAGGTCGTCTAACTAAGCGTTATCGCACAGGGCGAAGCCCGGCGTAGGTCGTGGCATGTTGGAATTGGCGGATAGAATGTCTATTCTAAGGGTGACTCAAGGCGCACTATGATTAATTTTCGTCTTGAAAAAGAAATTTCCATGCATTATGCACATAAGCCTTTTACTCCGGCGAAAATTCCCTTTGCCGTTTCTGTAGCAGCGGTTTTTCCATAATGATATTGATCGACAGGGTTAATGCCCTGGCTTCGAGTATTTGCCAGTCGGTGAGTATGCCGAGTTCCTGACGCGCGAACCTGTGCTGTGCCTTTGCCCATGTGGCGGCCTGCCTTTGTTTGATCAGCTGCTCCGTTTCCTGGTGGGTAATATTTCTTTTGCTGACGCTGTGGCAGTCCAGCCAGTCGCCTATCGCTTCGCCGAGTGGAATGGATTCCGCGCAGATAAAGTTGGCCAGATCCGTGGATAAGGCAGTGGCCCTTTGGATAAGAGCACTCATCCTGGCTAACAGCTCGTCTGTATCTTCCATCTATTCGGCCTCGCTGTATGTGGCGCCAATATCCCCGTAGGCTGTCCGTCAACAAAATAATGATATATCCGTAATTTTGCGCTAGATATTATGGTATGTCAGGAGTCAAATCAAGAAATCCTGATATATCGGGTTTAATGGGTGCCCAGTAGCTCTAGTCTTATGGGTTCGTCGTTGAGTGGTAGCAAATGGAAGAAAACAACGTAGAAGCGCTTTTGAGGCAGATCGGCTCAAACATCAAAGCCTGCCGCAAGCAGAAAGGCCCTGGCTGGACGCAAGAGAAACTGGCAGAGCTGGCAGGGATCAGCTCCAAGCATCTATCGGATATAGAACGGGGCAAGTACAACGTCTCGATTGCCTACCTGTGCAAAATCGCCAACGCCCTGGAGGTTCCCTATAAGCAATTGCTGGTCGATCCGTCGGAGTAATCCGCTCCGACAGTTCCTCCCGGCTGTCGGCGGCAGTCCCCCCAAACGGCTATTCGATATTCTCCTATGCCCGTTGGCGTTGCAGGGTAGCAGGACTTCCCGCAGTTCCAGGCCGCCAAGATTGCAAGTAGAACCCATCGACCAAAAAATGAGCGTCTGGGCATAGGTGTGACTGCGTGCTATCGCCGAACTGCGGAGGCCCCGCGAAAGCGTTTTACACGGAAGTCGGATTGACGTCCCTATCGCTACCTCGCGCCGTCAGGGCGCGGATGCGCCGGGCGATAGACCGCGGGGATGGAATGGTGAGCACAACATGAACCACTCAACTGCTGGCGCCCGATCACATGGCTACGAGGCGGCCGCCTCAGAGTTTATGCGGCGGCGTGAGCAGCCGGCCATCGGTGTCGAAACCGTCCTGACATGGTCCCGATCGCGACGACGCTCAACAAGGAAGGATTCGTGGTGTATGGCATAGATACTTCGCCAAGCCTGACGGCGGAGTTCCGCCACCGGCTGCCCCTGGCTCCTGTCGCTTGAGAAGCGGCCGGGGATTCGGGGTTCTTTGACCGAGCGTTCGACGGCGCGGTCGCGTTAGGCCTGGTGTTCCTGCAGCCCCCAGAGGTGCAGCGAGCTCTCATTCGCAAGGTCGCTGCGGCGCTGAACCACGGCGGGAGATTTCTGTTCACTGCACCGGCGCAGCTGTGCACTTTGACGGATGTGTTGACGAGCAAGAAATCGCACGCCCTGGGCGCCGAGAGTATAAGGCCGCATGCTCGGAAGTAGGCCTCACGCTGGTTGGCGAGTACGAGGATGAAGGCGGGAACCATTGCTATGACACACAGCCTTCGTGCGCGCGCTCATCAAATGCTGTCTAACGAGACTAATAAATTGTGACAAGAATTATTCTGTCAGATCAACTAGAGAGAGAAAGCTAAGAAGAAATTTTTAATGCCATGAAGTAATTTTCCATTAATTTGAATTAAGATTCCGTTCCCATTTCCATTCAGGCCCTTAAAATATAAGAAAATATAGCGTTGACCGCCGAGACTGAGGAATCTTTAAGAAGATTCCATACAGTTTGCTCTGTCGCTCGCGTGGGCTTAGTACAGAATAATTTTTTGCGACCCTTCATATTTGAGTTTGCAGTCGGCATTCATACTGCCGAAATCCCCGTAACACGTGTTCTCAAGCGCAATTCCAATAGCTTTATAGATTCTAATACTCAGTCGAGCACTCAGGCTCAAGTTCTGGAGTAAATCAAGTGGGAATGATGTTCACCCTTGGGTTTAAGGTTCAAGAGTCTAATGCGCTAAACAGAGAGAGATTATATGCTCTCTGTGAATTCATGATAGATAATGGGTTTCAGACCATAGGCAGAGATATATTCCTAATGTCCGCGGACAGTCCTGGATCAAAAGATGAATTAAGGAAACAGTTGTATAATCTGCCCGTTTCTAACATATCCATCCGGTTTGAATACAATCACCCCTATGCAGGCCCTAAAGAAGGTCACGAAAACAAGCTGACAGATATGATTCAAAAAGAACTTGAATCGGTAGCTCATCAGATTTCAATTACTTGTGGTAATAAGGAGCCGCCGTTGGATTTTTACGGGGATGTCCGTATTGGAGTTACTAAAAAATTCATAGACGATGATCCAATAACGTACGAGTCGATTTATGAGGAGTTCTTGGGTTTTACTTTTTCAGGTGACGGATACCTGGAAGACGTAAGCCTTCTAGATGAAAAACTCATAGAAATAAACGGACTTTATAAAAAATTTAAACTCGGTCTAGAGAAGATATTTGAAAGAAAATTGCAACTATTTATTGACTACTACTGAAAGTAGAAAATTATTAAACAATTTTTGATGATAACGAAATTTACGTCTCATTCTATTTTTTTGGTGCTATCGTGCCAGAAATAATCCAGGTGCAAAAAATATTTTTATGATTTACAGATCGCCCTATAAAGATTTTAAGATTAAGAGTGCTTAAAGTATGTCTCAAAATTCTCATACGCTGTTACTTTTCTTTAGCAAAGAAGAATTATATAAGAAATGCTTTCAGATTCTTAGGCTGTTAGAAACAGGTAAACCTGATCAAGCAAATAAAATTGGCCAGGATCTAGGAGTTAATATAGCCCATACTTGGAGCAACCTCTGGTTTAATCAAAAAATATCACCGACCCCAAAGTTTATTCGCATCGAGTACGAAACTAGCACTGGATATGACTTGCCATTGGATATATTACAACAACTTTTTGATGCTGGTTTGAGGGCTGCTTGTTTGGAAGTGTTTTATGATCAGGTCGGGGAATTTAGTCATTTCTATTTTATGGACGGCCAGCTAGTTGATAAGAATTCTATTTGTAACAAGTTTGGTCTCATGAAAACTATAATTGGCGAAGAATTTGAATGTGACAACAAGGAGCTTAAAGAAAATGGTTATAGGTACCCAATTCCAATTAGTGAGCTGATCAAGAAGAAAGTAAAACAAGAGAAAGAAGCAAGGGAAATGGTAGATACCCTTTTAGGCTTGACTAAAGCATCTCGTGAAACAGGGATCAATCCTTTGGAGTTGGCTGAATCTGCTTTGATATTGCGAGCAGCTGGAAAAGGCCTTCTGCAAGGAATTGGTTTTGGGGCTGTTACTATTTTGCTGTTCAAAGGCATATGGTTTTGGATCTGCTTGTCAATTGCTCTTTCAATAATTTTACCTCTTATCTATACTTCTAAAGTTAGTGCTGAATTTAATGACGAAGAGAATAGTGAAGGAAAAGAGATATGCTAACAGAGATAGAATGGTGGGGTGGTTTGCTTATTATTTGGTTGGTGCTTTGTTATTTTGTTATTTACAAAGAATACGCGGAGAAGCCAAAATTTGAGGTCGGGTTTTTGTCGACGGGCATTGCGTTTTCTTCTGCTGTCATTGTGCTTGCGCTATACTTCTACACATTTGACTTGAAAATTATGCAGTATCTCTATCTCTGTTTTATTGGTATTGGGATATTATCTACGGTTTTCATGTTTTTGTGGCCGGAATCAGTGGAATCCAGTGGTTTAACAGAGCAGAACAAGAATGAAGATGAAGAAGACATAGGGAAAGTCTATGAAATCATGGGGCAGGTGATGTTATTTTTCCCCATTGTGACAAGTTTTGGATTGGCCTTTTATAAGGTTAGTACGTTTGATATTTAGCTATTGATAGATATTAGAATATTGACCGTATTGAATATATGAAATCAATTGAGAGGAATTTATGCCTGAAGCATATGGATCTATTTTGCTTAAGACTTCAAATGAACTAAATGGAAAGTTTATTGAAGATGGCGATTTTGTTAGCTGGTCTACAATCAAAGAGCTTTTCTCCTTTGCGGGTATCATGTCGCCTGAAAACGAACACGAACTGCTGAGATACAAGGTGGATGATTGTTTTCCGCATGAGGGAATAGAACTCATTGACGGCTGGTTAAAAATCAACGTTTTCGGTGATGAATGGATGCATGTAATGGAGGTTTTGACAACAAAAGGAAGTTCCTGTGAGTCGTATGCCCAGATATTCCATGAGCACGGTGTTAAAGGGTTCTATGCATTGAATTCAGAGAGAGAAAGATACTTTGAAGAGATTGATCTGGAGGGAGGTGCCGATTCTAACGAGGGCGAGGTGGTTGAAAGATGGCTCTCAGTTGTTCCGGGTGAGCTGATTAATAAATTTTCAGATGTTTTTGAAAGAGATGGTTAAATGGGTTGTCGATTTAACACCATAAGCAGTTTTTGGATCCTCCGGATGCCGTCATTCCAGAGATATCTGGAATGAAAAAAATGAATTTTTTTCAAAGACTCATTGGCTCAAGCTGAACGTTATGATCCATAGTTTAGCTTTGGCATTGATGGCGGGAGAAATTGGTGGAAAATAAGAAAGTAGAAATAAATAATAGAGAGTACGAAAGTAGGTTTGATCTTTGGATTCCATATAGTGGCAATTTCAGGCTCGAAGAATTTTATTCTACTGTTAAGAAGGTTATTGAGAGTTATGAAATTGAATTTATTTTACATAAAGAAACCCAGGACAATTGGATAGTTCTGAGAGTTTGGTGTAATCATCAGGGGGATGATATTGCGTGTTCAGTATTCAACGATGAAAATTTCTTAAAACTAACAGAAAATGCCAAGGGTTTTAGTTTGGATGCGGAATCCAAATACTGCACTCTGCATATCCTCAGTAAAGGAATGTACAAAAGATGTCCTACAGATCCATTTTGTTTCCTCCATATAAAGATAAAAAAACGAGAAGGTGTAAAACTAGATAGTCTATACCAGGAGATGGATAATTTGGGTAGAGATGAGTTTTATTCAAAATCATACATTGAATGGCTGAGTGGTTTAGAAAAAAGTATGGATTACTCTTACTATCAACAATATGTTGAAAAAAGAATGGCAGATCCAAGAATTCTTAAAATGTCAGTCGAGTATCACTTACACGGATAATTTTCTGAACCTGAATCGGTAAATTTCTCTGATGCGATACGCTAAGTCTGTAGGCGAGATGTACATACGCGGGATTTGATATGAGCACTCACCTTTCGCATATATTAGTAAATGAATATATTTTCTGAATACCATGGGGGTTCAAAATGGATACTATGCGACACGCAGCTAAGTTTCTCAATCTGTGGTTTCTGCGCTGACAATATCGAGATTGAGGAGGAATTCTATGAAGAATGTTATAAAACTAACAATCTTGATATATATGTTTGGTTGGTCAATTGTCTCTGATGCCGATGTTATCAAATGCAAGGATAAAGAAGGAAGAATTACTTATCAACAGTTTTCTTGCAAGCAGGGTTCTGTCCAAGAAGAAGTAAAAACAGCCATCGAATCCCCAGATAAACTAAATATCGAACCAGAAGAAGATTTCGTTATTCTTCAAAAAGATCTAATAGGTACATGGACAGATTATATGCCTAGAACCGCCTATAACAGCACTTGGACATTCACCAGCTCGGACATGATTCTTAAAAAGTATGACGGAAGAATAATCCGTTTGCCATACACTCTAACTAGAAATCAAATAATCGTCCACCATAAGAAGAATTTAGTTAATAAAGAAGATTGGGATGAGGAGATTAATCTTATAAGCTTTAAAAATAATATTTTGGTCTGGAATAGTATTACCACAGTAAGATTGCATAAAATATTTTAAAAATTTTCATACAAATAGACTATGTTCACTGTGGGGAGGGCGTTGAAAATTCTGTGTCAGACCAATAGCCTCATAGACTGATAAATTCCTTAGTGGAAATTTTCCATGAGTCTGAAACAAAATTCCGAGCCAGATTCCACGCAGGTCTTTAAAATACAGGTAAAATGAGGCGTTCATTGGCGGAGCGCCGATTAGATAAGCCTGAGAGGTTTTCGTGAATATTTTAGTCAGTTCTACTATCGCTCAGTTGATAAAGAAATAGAATATAAGGATATAAGATGCCAAAAATTTCCAAGGGAAAAATCAAGCTTGTATTGAATGAGTTATCTTCCGAAGGAATCCTGAAAGAAAAAATTGATCCTGAATCTATCGAAGACGCCTATGATCTTTGGGGTGCCATTTTTAACCATTGCGGGGATTACTCAACTGAAGTATGGCCAGAAGACTTTGGGACAGATTGTGATGCAGGCGAGGATTACGAAAGTGTGCTTCTGATATTCGAAAAGTTATCACACGGTAATATTAAGTACGAAGATGTAGAATCAGTTACTGAGGGAGATAAAGTTGAACTGCGCTTTAGTATTCTTGGCAATAGGCATTCGATAAAATTTAAACAGAATTCAGATATGTTTAGCGAAGACTTTTTGGACCAAATAATAAGAATATCTAAAGACTTTGAAAAAGGCAGGATAATTGAATATATGGCAGGGGATGTGCCTGAATTTGCGTACCTGCCACATAAGGTGGCGGATATTTTGTGTGAATCCGATCTATTCAATTAACAAATCAATATTCACACAGGTGTCTAGCCCCCACTTCTCTCAAAGATCCGTAGCCAGGGCGTGCTCTGGAGCTGCCGCAATAGGAGATTTGTGAGAAATGTGGGCTGGAGTCAAAGCAGTTTAACCACTGGAACTAGTTTGAGATAGCCCTCCATGGCTATCTCCTGACCAGCGTAATTATTGGTGTTGAGGAAATTGGACTACCGATAAGAGATTACCGTCCGGGTCGCGAAACCATGCGACTTTAGAGCCGCCTGGAGTGGTCAATATGCCATCTGGCCCATGTGGAAATCCGCTAAATCGCTCAAATACAATACCACGATCTGTCAGGACGGTAACGACACTCGCGACATCGGGTACGGAAAATCCAAGCACCGTATGCTCAGTTGGTGTCGTCGATGGGATTGGGGAAACCCGCAGATCACTGCCGCTCACGTCAAAAACGAGAGCGCCGTCGGATTCGCCTTTCAGCGCAAGGCCGAGCATATCACGATAAAATCTTTGAGCTTCGTCTAAACGGGAAGTCCAGATAATGGATTGTAATCTTGAGGTTGATAGCATTTTTTGCTCCTTGGTTGATTTTTAAGTGTGGAAGATCCACAAAAAGAGCAATGCCAACAACAGTGAGAATTATCATATCTCCGACGTGAAAAGCCGCGACAGGCGCGGCTTCAAAGAGGCTGATATCATAATGACATGGATGATGTAGGTCAACGGAAATTCCCGACATGCAGGTGAAAAGTCGGTGCTAAATGGCAGCGCATTATTCGCCAGCAGGGCTGGCTCCTACAGGGTGCGGTTCGAAGGTGCGTTGTGAAGGGCTTCAATGAATCCCCCAACGCAGCGATCTGCGCTCCCGCCACCAGTTGAATCCCAGTAACAGCGTCAGCGCCAACACAATCCACTGACGCGGCAGCGGAATGGGCGGGGCTTCACTATCCACAGTCGGCCCCAGGCGGGCGCTGGCCATCTGCCGGGTGTCCGCGTTCGCTATGCTCCGTTGCCACTGCGGCCAAGCGTCTCGGGGGAATACGTAGAAATCGAATTCGCCGCTATCGCTGTCAATACGGTGCCAGCCGGGCTGTTTGGGCCACCAGGAATAGCAGGCACCGCCACCATCGGCGGGAACGGCGACGCCAGTCAGCGGGGTCCCGCTTTTTTCGTTATCCACTGCGACCAACTTCGGCGTTGCGCCGGAAAAAGCCGTGCTGCACAGGGTTACCCGCTGCTGCTCGCGCGGCAACTGTGTTGCTATCTGAACCGGTGCGTGGCCGCCGCGGTGGGCCAGTTGGTGGTCGAACAGGGTTTTCCATAGGTGGGCGTAGTCCTCGGCAAAGCCGGCGGTGATCCAGCGGTAGCTGCGGTCGAAGAGCACAAAACCCAGGGACTGCCCGGGGTGGCTGCGCGCCCAGTAAATCGGCGGAGTGCCCAGTGTGATATCGCCGGAGTGGGTTTGTTGCGGTTGATAGCCGGTCTGCGCCAGCGGTGGTTTTTCGCTGTCTGCCAATGGATTTTCGATCCCGTTGGTATTGGCGGGGGCGAGCGGCATGCCCTGGGCGCGAGCGTAGGCGAGGAAGCCCTGGGGGCTGTCGGCGTTTACCAGCCACAGCAGGGATTTCTGTTCAGCCAGGGCCGGCAGTCGTTGCCGCTGTGCGGGGCTCAGTTGTGGCCACAGGTGGCTGTCCAGGATCAGCAGGTCGAAGGGGTTTTCGGGGTCCAGCAATGGTTGGGTTTCCGACTCCAATCCGTTGAAGGATTCCCGTCGCACGACTTCCGGAGCCAGTTGGGTGACGACTTGGGCGGGCGCGCCGGATTGGCGCAACCAGCGGGACAGGGCGGCGGTTTCAAACCCCGGGCGCGCCAACCACAGCAAAACTTTCGGGATTTGCGGCACGTGCACCTGTACTGACAAGGGCTCGCGGCGCACAGTGGTGCCGCCGTCGGTTTCCGTCTCGATGCGCAGTTGGTAGAGCCAGCGGCCGGGGAGTTTGGGCGTATCGCCGAGCGTCACTACGTCGTCTTCCGCGGGCAGCACCGCGCTGTCCGCATCGCCGCCAAACGGATCTTCGAGGAACAGGCGGCCCGCGATTCCGCTGTGGTGGGCAATGCGCAGCTGCAGTGGCTCGCCCAGCGAAAGTTGCCGCGGCCAGTCCAACCGCCAGCCGGGTGCGTCGCCCGTCGTTTCCACCTGGAGCCTTGCCGGCGGCAGGTCGCGCAGTGCGTCCCGGCTTTGCGGCTGTTCGATTTGACGTGCGGCGTTCTTCGCTGGCGGCAGCAGCGCGGGAGGATTTACCAGCGACCACGCGAGTCCCCAGATGGCGATCTGCAGCAGCGCCGCGCTGCCGCGATGTACAGGGCTTTTTCTCCAGCGGGCGATCAGCCACAGGGAAATGCCCAGGCCGGCGATGCAGGCGGCGGCAATCCAGAAATTCATTGGCGCCCCCCGGCCTGTTCCCGCAGCCAGTTGTCGAAACTGCCCGCGGCTGCGCGCTCCCGCGGCAGTGCCGGCTGCGCCAGCGGCGTCGGCAGCAGCTGGTACAGCAGCGCGGAGAGCTGCCGGCCGCAGTCGCCGCAATCCGGCTGCTGCCGGTAGCGGCGCAGGCTTTTCGACAATTCCAATTGCAGTTGTGGCTGTTCACTGAGTTGGGGCAGTGACGGCAGTTGCTCCACGGCGCCGTCGTCCAGTGTTTCATTGGCGCGCACGCGTTGCAGCAGTGTCAGCCATTGTTCGCGCTCGGTATCAGTGCGGTTCCCACTCACCCGCGGTGGCCTGGTATCGTCCAGTTCGCCACTCAGGCGGCGGCCTTCGTCCAAGGGTGGTGGCTCGAAACCGACGCGCTGCAGATAGATGCGCGAGGCCTGTTGCACCTGTTTGATGTAACGCAGGGCGGAGTGTTGGTGGGGCAGGGAGGCGCGAGGTTCGATAACCGACAGCTCCCGGTGGGAACTCCACATGGCATTCAGCGCGCTGCGCAGCAGTTCCTTGGTCTGCGGGTCGAACAGGGTCGCGTGTTCCGAATTGTCGTGGCTGTGGCCCGCGGCGGCGATCACGCCGGCGGCATCGCCGAACTGCCGGCTTTCGGGCTCGTGTGCATGTCCGTGTTCCCCGTGAGCGTGCTCCCCTTCGTGCGAGTCTTCTCCGTGCCCCTCCTCATGCTCCTCTTCCTCCTCGTGGCCAGGTGAGGATTCGCCGCCGTGTTCGAGCGCAGAATCCTCCTCGCCGAGGAAGCGGCCGTATCGCATGCGCAGCAGGTTCTGCTCGTAGGCCAGGGACTCCGAACGCTTGCGGAAATCCTCCGCGTCGAGCTGTTCCCGCTCCGCCAGCAGCGCTTCGGTGTCGATGATCAGTTGCCGTTGGCTGCGGAAATATTCCGGCAGTCTCTTGATTGCCATGCCTTCGGCATCGCTGAGCCCGAAAATCTCTTCCTGTGGCCAGCGGATAATAAAATGCTGGCTTTTCTGCAGGTTCGGCTGGGGGTCGCGATTGTCCCGCGCCTGCAGGAACCAGTAGAGTTCGTCGCCGGGTTCGATGGGATACCGCGCCACCGGTATATTAAAACGGTAGCGCTTTTTTCCAGCCGCAGTGGCGGCCGGTTCCAGCGCAATGTTTTCTTCCCTGAAGCGGATGTTTTCGCCGTCCCCGCTCGCCAGGGTGATCAGCAGGTCCGTTGCCGCCACCTGGAAATCATCAGTGACTTCGACATCCACCCGCAGCAGCGGGGACGATGCTTCGCCATCGATATCGATCACCGTGACGTGGTCCCGCGGCAGGTTGAAGGAGAAGGCCGGCGGTCGGTCGGGCTGTATGTCGATATTGTGCATCTGCGGCAGCAATACTTCCTCCTGCCCGCGCCGGGCCGACAGCTGGTAGAAATCCGTTTCCGCGACCGTTCGCGTCAACTGCCAGCGGCGGCTGGGCAGTGCTTCCACCGCATCGAAAATGAAATTCTCCCGCGCGGCGAGCATCGTCAGCGCGTCGACGGGCGCATCCAGGGTTATCCGCCAGCTTATGCGGGACTGTTCCGGCGCCTTCACCTGCAGCGACTGTGTTTGCGCGGGCAGGCCGGTATAGACGGGCGGCTGGATTTCGCTGACGGCTTCCGCCACCGCAACAGACTGCGGCGTTGCGGCAGCCGGCTGCGCATGTGCCTGGTCGGCGGCCTCGCCCGGGGGCAAATTGTCGACGGCGATAAATGCCAGCAGGCCGAGGCAGGCGCCGGCGGCGTTGGCCACCGCACTGCGCTGCCAGCGCGGGCGGAAACTTTGCAATGCGCCGCCGTCCAGCAACTGCCGCAGCGCGGCGGCGGTGCGCGCGCGCTGCACTTGCGCCAGCGGGCCGAGGATATCCGCTGCTCGGTGCAGGAGCTGGCTGCTGTCCTGCAATTGCGGGAAGCGGCCGTCGAGCCGGCTGCAAAGTGCCGCGGTCGAGAGGCGCCAGCTCCGGTCCAGCAGCAGGGCCAGGGAAATGCAGCCCAGGCAGGCCCAGGGAAGCCAGCCGGGCCAGTGCAGTTGCGCAACGCCGGCTGTGGCGATCGCGGCGGCGGCCAGTGCCAGCCAACCATAGGCCCACAGGCCGCCGTAGCGCCAGCGGCGCCCGGCCCGCCGCAATAATTGTTGGGCCTGGTCAGTCACGGCCGCCACCTCCCCGCGCCGGGCGCGCCAGGGCGACGATGCGCTCCAGGGCGAGCAGCAGCACGAAGGCCAGCAGCAGCCCGTGTTGGAGCGGTGCAAGGTGGGAGCGGTGCACTGCGGCATCCGCGACGGGGATGCCCGGTGAGGCATCGATGGACCAGTGCCCGCGACTGCGCGCCTGCAGCGCCCAGTCCTGTGCGAACCACTGCCGCCACAGTGTTTGCGGCAGGTCCGCGCGGTGGAAAAACCCATCGCTGTGCCAGTCGCGCCCGTAGCGCAGCCAGCTGCCGCGGCCGAGCGCGGCGGCCTGCAGGGGTTCGTCGCCGGCGAGTTCGACGAACCGCAGGGTTCCCTGCGGTCGTACGCGCTGGTCCGTGATCAGCAGGCCGCCGTCGCGGACGAATTGCTGCAGCGCCCCCGGCAGGGTGCCTGGGGTGTCGTAGATCAGCCAGTCCTGTGCTTTCGCATTTGCGGCATCGATGGTGTCGAGTGTTTGCAAGGCCAGTTGCGGCAGGGTGGCGTCGCGCAGTTGCTGCAGCATGGCTTCGAGCCACGGCGGCCCCGGGCCCAGCAGGGCCAGCTTCGGCAGTGGTGTGGCGTCGTCCGCGCCAGTGTTTTCCAGCGCGTGCCACTGCCAGTGCGGGCTGACCGACAGGGCGCCGTGGCCGCTGGGGTTTTCCGCGTTGCGCAGCAGGATATGGGCGCGGCGAAACGCGCCGGCAGCGGCGAGGCCGGAAAGGGTTTTCCAAAGGTCCGTTGCCGGCGGCCGCGCTGCGCTGATCGGTGTCGGTTGCGGCTGCAGCCACAGCCGCTGGCGGAAGCCGGGGTGATCCTGCAGGAATATCTCCAGTTCGGCGCGCGCTATACGCGGGTCCACCAGCAGCGTATCGGCGGAGGCCGCCGCGTCGCGCTGCAACAGCGGTTGCGCGAGCAGCAGCGCGAGGAGTGCCAGCAGCAGCATTCGCAACAGCAGCAGCCATTTTTCCCGCAACAGCCGCCGCTTGCGGTACGGGCGTTTTTCCTGCAGCCAGTGCGCGGCGGCAAAGGGAATTTCCCGCGTTGCGCTGCGGCGCAACAGGTGAATCAGCAGCGGAATCGCCAGGGCGGCGAGCAGCCAGAGCCATTGTGGAGACTGCCAGAGCCACTGTGGAGATTGCCAGAGCATTTCAGCCGATCCTCGAATGTGCGTCGACAAAGCGGCGCAGCGACTGCTCCAGCGGCCGCTCTATGGCGACGCTGGTCAGCGGGCATTCGCGGGCGGCGAAGCGCGCGGCCAGTTGTTTCTGCGCCGCGCCGAATGCGCGCAGGTAGTCGGCGCGCTGGGCCCCGGCGTCGAGTTCTGTGATGGCCGGCGATTCCGGGTCGCGGATTTTCAGCTCGCTGCTGAACGGAAATGTCTCCTCGGCTTCCACCAACAGCTGCAGCGGCAGGCAGGGCCGGCCGGCGGCCTGCAGGCGTGCGGCGAAGGTGCTGATTTCCTGGCCGCGCTCGAAAAAGTCGCTGACCAGCACCACCTGGCAGGGCTGTTCGAACAGTTTCCAGGCCGAGGCCAGCTGCGCTTCCCCCGGCCAGTGGCCGGCGGCCCGCAGCTGCGCCAGTGCCAGGGCGATGCGCCGGTGGTGTCCTTCGCCCTGGCCGCTGGGGATGTGGCGCATTTCGCCGTCGTTCAGCGCCAGCAGGGAAAAGCGCTCGCCCTGGCGGTGCAACAGCCAGCACAGGGTGGCGATCCAGCATTTGGCGTAGTGCAGTTTGCTCAGCTGCGGGTGGGTAAAACTCGGCTGCGCCATGGAGGCGCTGGTATCGAGGGCGATACAGACGTGCATGCGGCTCTCCTGTTCCGCCTCGCGCACATAGTAGCGGTCCGAGCGCGCGAACAGTTTCCAGTCGATATGGCGGATGGAATCGCCGGGCTCGTAGCTGCGGTACTGCTGGAATTCGACGCCGGCACCGCGCCGCTGGCTGTGCTGCATGCCCAGCAACATGCCTTCGGCGATATGCCGCGACAGCCAGGCGAGATCGCGGGTGCTGGCCAGCGTCAGCGGGTCTGTCAGCTGCACGGTGTCAATCCCACCCGGGTTCCGGCACGCTGTCGAGCAGTTTTTCCAGCAGTTGCGGAAGGGTGACGCCGTCCGCCTGGGCGTGGAAGCTGAGGAGGATGCGGTGGCGCAGTACCGGCAGCAGCAGGGATCGAATATCGGCCCGGGTGACCGCGAGGCGTTGTTGCAGGAAGGCGCGTGCCTTGGCGGCGAGGATCAGCGCCTGTCCGGCGCGCGGGCCGGCGCCCCATTTGATCCACTGCTGCAGTTGGGAATTTCCGTTCGCGTCCGGGCGGGTGGCGCGCACCAGGTGCGCGACATAGCGGTAGAGGTCGTCGCTGACGTGCACCTCGCGCACCAGCCGCTGCATCTCCAACAGCTCGCCGGCGTCCAGGCAGGGCGCGGGTTTTTTTGCGGCGGCGCCGGTGGTCGCACGCAGGATTGCGATCTCGTCCTGCTCCGCCGGGTAATCGATATGGATATTCAGCAGGAAGCGGTCCAGCTGCGCTTCCGGCAGCGGGTAGGTGCCGGCCTGTTCGATCGGGTTCTGGGTCGCCAGCACGAAGTAGGGTTGCGGCAGTGCGATGGTCTCGCCGGCCACGGTCACCGCGTACTCCTGCATGGATTCCAGCAGCGCCGACTGGGTCTTGGGCGGTGTGCGGTTGATTTCGTCCGCGAGCAGTATGTTGGTGAATATGGGCCCGCGCTGGAATTTGAAGAAGCGTTTGCCGGTGGAGTGGTCCTCCTCCAGGATCTCGCTGCCGAGAATGTCCCCGGGCATCAGGTCCGGGGTGAACTGCACGCGTTTGAACGCCAGTTCGGTGCAGTCCGCCAGGGTTTTCACCAGCAGGGTCTTGCCGAGGCCGGGCACGCCCTCGAGCAGCGCGTGGCCGCGGGCCAGCAGGCAGATCAGCAGCTGATCCACCACTTCCCGCTGGCCGACGATCACATGGCCAATTTCGGTTCTGAGTTTTTCCAGTCCGCTCAGGCGCTGTTCGAGGGTTTCTTCGATGGTGTGGTCGATGGTATTGGACATGGCGGTTCAGCTTGTCAGTGCGTAGATAACGATGTTCACGGCGAACTTGGTGTTGTCGATGGCCAGCCAGCGTTTGTTGCGGTAGTCGTAATCCCACTCGCAGCCGAAATCCTTGTTGCTGTAGAGCACCGCGATGCGGCCGTCGACGACGATGGCTTTCAGGTAGTCGTGCACCAGGTCGTCACCCCAGCCGTTCAGTTCGAAACTGGTTACCGGCAGTTCGTCGAACTGGAAAAAACAGTGGTACAGGTCGTGGCCGCGCGGCAGTTTTTGCAGGCAATCTGCCCCGAACAGTGCCGCCATCTGGGCCTCGAAGGATTTGGCAAAGAGGCCGTCGATGTCGTGGTTGCAGTCATCTGCGAATACGAAGCCGCCGCGGTTGACGTAATCGCGGAAATTGCGCGCCTCCGCGGTGGTGAATTCCACCAGCTTGTGGCCGGCAAGGTAGCAAAAAGGGGCCAGCAGCATTTCCGGGTCTGCCAGCGGGATGATATGTTCCTTCGGGTCCACCTTGAGGTTGGTGTATTCCACCAGCGAATTCAGCAGGTTGGACGGCATGCGCTGGTCCACGTCCCAGTCGCCGGATTCGTACATCAGGCGGGTGAAGTGGAAGTCGTAGTGCGGTTTCTGCCCGCTTTCGGCGCGTAGTGTCGCAGGCAGCGCGGTGCCGCAGCCGGCCAGCAGCAGGCTCTGCAGGAATCGTTTACGGGTCAGAGGCATAGCTACAGTATAAAAACCAGTGGTAGGAGCGGCCCATTGTGTGCTCCATGCACAATCGGCATTTCCGCCATCCATGGCGGTTGCCGCGATCGGATTCCAGAGAAGCCGGAAAGATCAATCGCGGCCATGGGCCGCTCCTACAGGAGTCCGCAAAAATAGGAGTCCGCAAAAAAAATCAGCCGATATTGCGCTTGGTGTTGATCACGTTCACCCCATCAAACCGCGCCGTCGCGCTGCCGTGGGACACGGCGCTGATCTGGCTCGGCTGGCCCTTGCCGTCAAAAAAAGAACCGCCCAGGCGGTAGTCGCGCTGGTCGCAGATCTGTGAGCAGGAGTTCCAGAATTCCTGGGTGTTCGACTGGTAGGCGACGTCCTCCAGCATGCCGGTGATCTTGCCGTCCTCGATCTCGTAGAACAGCTGGCCGCCGAATTGGAAGTTGTAGCGCTGCTGGTCGATGGAGAAGGAGCCGTCGCCGATGATGTAGATGCCCTTTTCCACATCCTTGATCATCTCGTCCACACTCAATTTCTCCTTGCCCGCTTCCAGCGACACATTGGCCATGCGCTGGAATTGCACGCTGGACCAGCTGTCCGCGTAGCAGCAGCCCTGGGACTCCTTCTGTCCGAGCATGTGGACCTGGTCGCGGATGGCCTGGTAGTTCACCAGCACGCCGTCCTTCACCAGGTCCCAGCGCTTGGTTTGCACGCCCTCGTCGTCGTAGCCGACCGCGCCCAGCGAACCCGGCTGCACCTTGTCGGCGAACAGGTTGACCTTGTCGCTGCCGTACTGGAATTTGCCGCTGCGCCACTTGTCGATGGTGGCGAAGGAGGTGCCTGCATAGTTGGCCTCGTAACCGAGTACCCGGTCCAGCTCCAGCGGGTGGCCGACGGATTCGTGGATGGTGAGCCACAGGTGGCTGGGGTCCAGCACCAGGTCGTATTTGCCGGGTTTGACGGACTTGGCCTTGAGCTTTTCCTGCGCCTGCTGCGCGGCAAGGCGCGCGTCCTCGACCATATCGTAGGAATCGCGGTAGAGCACCGTCTGCGACGATATCTTGTCCTCGGCGCGGCCGTCCAGGTATTCGAAGCCGCGGCCCACCGGCTGGCCCAGACCCTCGCGGGTGCGGAAGCCGCCACTTTTCTTATCCACCGCGGTCACTTCCATCGGTGCCCACAGGCGGTGTACGTCCTGGTCGATATAGGAGCCGTCGGTGGAGGCGAAATACTTCTGCTCGTTGACCAGGTAGAGCATGGAGTTGATAAAGCTGGCGCCGGCATCCAGCGCGGCCTTGTTCACAGCCATCAGCAGGTCGACTTTCTCCGCCAGCGGGATTTCCATGGCATTTTTCTGTATCGGGGTTTTCCAGCTGACTTCGCCGTAACCTTTCTGCTTGGCCAGCTGCACCGGTTCCTCCTGGTATTTGGCGTTGGCCTTGGCGGTGGCCACCGCCTGCCGGGTGGCGCGGGCGATGCCGTCGGCGGTCATATCGTTGGTGGCGGCGAAGCCCCAGGTGCCGTTGGCGATCACGCGCACGCCCATGCCGATGGATTCGGTGTTGACCACGTTCTGCACTTTCATTTCACGGGTGACCACATACTGGTTCAGGTAGCGGCCGATGCGCACGTCGGCGTAGCTGGCGCCCAGCTTGGTGGCGGTGTTCAGCGCCGCGTCCGCCAGGTCTTTCTTGACCGCAATATCCATGCCGCCCTGGACCAGCCGGCTTTCCGCCACGGCGATGCCGGACAGCGGCAGCATGGAAAAGCCCAGGCCGGCGCCGCCCAGTTGGAGAAATTTTCTTCTGTCCATTCCTGTATCCTCGCTTCGCTGTGGCCGTTACACGGCGTCGGAAAGGCTGCTGAAAGTGAAGTCGCGCACTTTCAGTGCGGGAATCATCGCCGAGTAACCCCACATGCCCACGCGCTCGGCGCGGCCCATGTCCTCGATATTGTTCAGCATGATCACCGGGCTTTCGTTGAAGCGGAAATTCTTGATGGGGTATTTGATCTTGCCGTTCTCGATATAGAAGGTGCCGTCGCGGGTCAGGCCGGTGAGCAGCAGGGACTGGGGGTCCACCATGCGGATATACCAGGTGCGGGTCACCAGCACGCCGCGGCGGGTTTCCTTGATCAGCTGTTCGGTGGACTTGTCGCCGCCGACCATGATCAGGTTGCTCGGCTGCGGGATCGCCTTTTCCTCGGACTGGCTGGCCCAGTAGCGGCTGCGGGGCAGGTTCTTCACCACGCCGTCTTTGATCCAGTCGACGCGCTCCAGCGCCATGTGGTCGTCTTCGGCCCAGGGGATGGCCGGCACGTTCAGGTCCGCCGGGTCGGAGTAGAGGTGCACGCGCTTGTCGAACATCTTCTCGCCGGTGCGGTTGCCGCCGCCTTTCTTGCTCATAAAGCTGCGGCCCTCGTCGGCGCTGCGCGCATCGTAGTTCCACATCATGAACCCGACCAGCCCGGATACCGCGCTGGGCTCCAGGATCACCGTGTATTTGCCCGGCTCCAGGGCGCGCGCTTCCTGGGACATGACCGCCTTGTCGATGGCGATATTGGAAACGGCGCCGGTGTTCATGGCGGAGATGTCGGTGACGTCGCTCTGCGCCCAGCCGGAGCCCAGGCCGTTCTCGGTGCGCATGGTCACGGTAAAATTGGCCGAGGTGGAAGCGTGGTAGCCGAACAGGCCTTGTGTGTTGGCCACCGCGGCGAAGGCGCGCGCGTCTTCCAGGTAGCCGGCGGAGACGACCTTCTTCTCCCTGGCCGCCACAATGGAGTCGGCCGCGGCCTTGGCGCGCTGGTCCGGGGTGATGTCCGCGGTGGACTTGGCGAAACCGTCCACGCTTTTGTATTTCTGCTCGCCCAGCAGCGGCATGGCCTCCGGGTTGTCCGGCGACAGCTTGGCCAGTTCCTCGGCGCGGCGCATCACTCTTTCCAGGGAGGCGTCGCTGAACTCGTTGATGGTGGCGATGCCGGACTTTTTGCCGAAGCGCGCCTCCACCGCCAGCTCGATATCATTGACGATACCGCTGGTGGAGACGCTGTTGCGGGCGTAGCGGATATTGCCGGTTTCGCTGCCGGTGAGCTGTGCACTGGCCGCTTCGGCCTTGCTGTATTTCAGCACCTTGTCGAGAATCGCCTTTGCTTCACTTCTGGATAAAATTGCCATTTTGTGCTCCCAAAATTATCGTTGTTCGTTTGTGCTGCGGGAATCCTTTCGTCATTCCGGCTTTCGCCGGAATGACGATTTCCTCAACCGATATTGCGCTTGGTATTGATCACGTTGATCTTGTCGAACCGGCTGGTGGAACAGCCGTGGGATACGGCGCTCACCTGGCTCGGTTGGCCCTTGCCGTCGAAGAAAGTACCGCCCAGCCGGTAGTCACCGCTGTCGCAGAGGGCGGTGCAGGAATTCCAGAACTCCTGTGTATTCGACTGATAGGCGACGTCCTCCACCTGGCCGACGATCTCGCCGTTCTTGATTTCGTAGAACAGCTGGCCGCCGAACTGGAAGTTGTAGCGTTGCTGGTCGATGGAGTAGGAGCCGCGACCGAGGATGTAGATACCTTTCTCCACGTCGCGGATCATGTCCTTTGCCGAATACTCTTCCTTGCCGGGCGCCAGGGACACGTTGGGCATGCGCTGGAACTGCACGCTGGACCAGCTGTCGGCATAGCAGCAGCCGTGGGATTCCTTCTGGTCGATCCTGTGCACCTGGTCGCGGGTGGCCTGGTAGTTCACCAGTATGCCGTCCTTCACCAGGTCCCAGCGTTTGGTTTTCACGCCCTCGTCGTCGTAGCCGACGGCGCCCAGGGAGCCCGGCTGCACCTTGTCGGCGAACAGGTTGACCTTGTCGCTGCCGTACTGGAATTTGCCGCTGCGCCATTTGTCCAGGGTGGCGAAGGAGGTGCCGGCGTAGTTGGCCTCGTAGCCCAGTACCCGGTCCAGCTCCAGCGGGTGGCCGACGGATTCGTGGATGGTCAGCATCAAATGCGAGGGCTCCAGCACCAGGTCGTATTTGCCCGGCTGGATGGATTTCGCAGAGAGCTTGGCCTTCGCCTGCTCCGCGGCGAGCACCGCGTCCTCGGCCATGTCGTAGGAGTTTTTGTACAGGGTGGTCTGGCCGTGGATCTTGTCCCCGGCGCGGCCGTCCAGGTATTCGTAGCCGCGCCCGACCGGATCGCTGAGGCCGTTGCGGGTTTTGAACACGCCGGTCTTCTTGTCCACCGCGGTCACCTCCATCGGCGCCCACAGGCGGTGGATGTCCTGGTCGATGTAGGAGCCGTCGCTGGAGGCGAAGTACTTCTGCTCGTTGACCAGGTACAGAGAGGAATTGATAAAGCTGGCGCCGGCTTTCAGCGCGCCGTTGTTCACTGCCATCAGGAAGTCGACCTTGTCGCTGATGGGCACTGCGAAGGCGTTTTTCTCGATCGGCGTCTGCCAGGAAACCTCACCGACGCCCTCTACCGGTGCCAGTTGCACCGGCTCGGTCTGGTATTTGGCGTTGGCCCTGGCCACGGCCACAGCCTGGCGCGCCGCGCGGGCGATGCCGTCCGCGGTCAGGTCGTTGGTGGCGGCGAAGCCCCAGGTGCCGCCTGCGATCACGCGGATGCCGGCGCCGAAGGATTCCGTATTGACGATATTTTCGACGTTGGTTTCGCGGGTCAGCACGAACTGGTTCAAGTAGCGGCCGATGCGCACGTCGGTGTAGCTGGCGCCGGCCTTGCGGGCGGTATTGAGCGCGACGTCGGCGAGGGCTTTCTTCCTACCCACATCCATGCCGTTGCCGGCCAGTTGCTCGGCGGAAACCGGTAGGCCCCAGACCGGCAACAGGATGCCGCCGGTGCCGACCCCGGCGAGTTTGAGGAATTTTCTGCGTTGCATGGCACCTCCTGGATATTCCCGATCGGGCCCGGGGGAGGGGCTGCGCGAGCGCGGAATCGGGATTGCTGTTTATTGTTATTGCCGGCCGCGGGCAAATGATCTGGCAGGAATATGCGAGATTCGCGCCAGAGTAAAGTGGCGGTCGCCGAGATGACAGGGATCGGGGGCGAGTCGAAGGATTTGACTTCGGCGCCAAACCTTGTGTTCGTCGTTCCGGCGGAAGCCGGAACCCAGGTACCACTGTCCTGGATACCGGCCTGCGCCGGTATGACGAGTTCATGCCGGCTTGATTGGAAATCACTGCCGCTACAGCGCCGCCCGTGCCCGCACCTCGTCGAAGGCGGTGTCAACCAGCAGCTGCCCGTCGCGGTACACCGGCCGCAGCAGGTTCTCGCGTTCGCCCAGCGCTTCCAGGCGGATCGTCTCCATTTCCCCGTCCGGGTTCTCGATCAGCGCCAGCCGCCCGCGCCTGGATTTCTTCTCCGGCCCGGTCACCGGGTTTTTGTAGACGTCGTGCCAGTGGCCGTCGATGCGGATGGCGCTGGCCTTCATGGCGAAACTCACGAGATCCCGATGCAGTTTCTGCAGCAGTGCGCCGCCCATGCCGAAGGTGACGTTGTCCGCGCTCTGCTTGCGCTCTTTCATCGCCTGCAGGATTTTCGGGATGGAGTGCCGGGAGATGCCGTCGCCCTGGATGATGCGGATAAAATCCGGCAGCATCCGGTAGCCTTTGCGGTTTACCCTGGAGCCGAAGATGCGCATCAACCGCTCCAGGCTCTCGGTGACAATCCTTACCGGCTCGCCGGAATCCGGTCGGATCACCAGGGTACCGCCGTTGTCGATGACCCGCTGCTTGAGCTGGTTTCCCCAGATATTCTCGATCGCGTTCCAGAGGTCGTAGCTGTCGCTGACCACCGCCACCAGTTTGTCCGGCCCGGCGAACTGGTCGAGCATATTGGCGTAGGCGTCCGCCTCGCGCTCTTTGCCCCAGGCGGTCATGGTGCTGTGCTCGGCGGCGGGGATCGAGTAGCCCGCCATCTCCGCGCCGTAATACTGCCGCGCCGCCACCAATCCGGAGACGGTATCCGTGCCCTGGAAATTCACCAGGTGCGCCATGCCGCCGAGCATTGCCGTCTCCAGGCTGCTGGCGCCGCGGGCGCCGAAGTCGTGCAGTTTGAAGGGCAGGTTGTCCAGGGAATCCGCGGTCTCCTCCAGATAGCGGGCGATGATCTTCTTGATCTCGCGACACTGGGTGGCCACGGCCAGTGGATACCAGATGGCGCGCACCAGCGCCGTCTCGATATAGCTGGTGAGCCAGAAACAGGCGGGGCAGGTGTTCACCACCTGCAGCATTACGTTGTGCAGCGGTACCACCGTGCCCTCGGGCACCGCGGAAATCTCCAGCGGCAACAGGCCGCCGTGCGCCTCGACGATATGTTCCCAGCCGGCGCGGTGGCAGGGCAGGCCGTGGGCGTGCAGCAGCGCCTCCGCCTCGTCGACGTCCGCGGCGGATACCGGCTGCTGCAGGTATTGCTTTATAAACGCCTGCAGGCCGAAGAATAGCGTCTCGGGGAATTCGCCGCCGCGGCATTCGATGTAACTGCTCACATACTCGGAGCCCGGCGGGTACTGGAGGTAGTGGCTGGCCTTGTAGCTGTCGACGTTGAGAATCAGGTTGTGGGCCATGGGCGTGGTCGCGGGGGAACAAACGGTTTGCGGAAGTTCATCCAATAAGCAAAGCACAGGGGCTTCGGGCTGTCCTTTTGGCGCACAAATCTTCTTTAAGGCAAATGTCATCAAATAGTCGTTGACCGGCCTGAAAGCCATGTGTACTTTTGTATACACCGGGAGGGAGACCATGCTCAACAAAACCCAATCCATATCGGCGCGCCTGTCAGCGGACGACTATGCCTACTTGATGTCCATCGACCGCAATGGCGCTGTCACCCAGAGCGAAAAAGTCCGCGAGCTGATCGCTATAGCGCGGGAATCCGTTGATATGCGGAGCTTTGCCCGCGCCTACATCGCCTCTGCCGAAGCCGTACTGCCGATCAAGGCCCGCTGCGCCGACGAACAGAAAAGAAGCCTGCCGGTGGAAGCGCTGCTGGAACTGCTCGCCGAGAGCGCGGCTGCGGTGCAGGCCTGTGTGGACGAAGAGGAACTGACCCCCGCCCTGGAGCGGAAAACGCTGCCGGCGATCGAGGCCTTCCTGGAGAAAATCCTGCTGGTCTCGATGCAGGAAAACCCGCGCGTTGCCGATCCGGATTCCGCGCTGCGAATAAAAAAACGGACCCACAACCTGCTGAACAAGTGATTCAATCAACCGGAAGGAGAAAACAATGAAAGAAGGACTGGTAAAACGCATTTCCCGCCTGATATCCGCCTCCGCCAATGCGCTGGTGGATTCCGTGGAGAGCGCTACGCCGCAACTGGTGATGGAACAGGCGATCCGCGAAATCGACGACGCCATTGCCGAGGTGCGCGACCAGCTGGGTAAGGCCGAGGCGGCCAAGTACCTCAGCAGTAAAACCCTCAACGACGAAAACAGCCGGCACAGCACACTCGCCGAGCAGATTGAAGTGGCGGTAAAGGAGGGGCGCGACGATCTGGCCGAGGCTGCGATCGCCAAGCAGATGGATATCGAGGCGCAGCTGCCGGTACTGGAAAAAGCCATTGCCGATGCGGACGCGGAAATCAAGGAGCTGAACGCCTATATCAGTGCGCTCCAGGGCAAGAAGCGCGAGATGCGCGAACAGCTGCGCGAGTTCGTTGTGGCCAGCGAGCATATCGCCAACGGCGCCAGTGGCGAGGAGCGCGGCAGCAGCCGCAGCACCGCGGACAAAGTCGACCAGGCCGAGGGTGCCTTCAACCGCGTGCTGGAGCGGGCTGGCGTGCCCACGTCTGAGTCCAGTGCCGACGTCAGCAAGCTGGCCGAATTGGAAGAACTGGCGCGCAACAACCGCATCAAGGAGCGCCTGGCAAAAATCAAATCGGAGGCCTGATGGCTTTTCTGCTTCGAGACGGCAACCTGCTGTTTACCGGCGCCCTGGTGCTGATGTTGATGATCGCGGTGCTGGAAGGCGTAATGACCGTGATCGGCGTCGGCCTCTCCGACCTGCTCGACAACCTGCTGCCGGACACGGACGTCGACCTGGATGCGCCGGACACCGAGGCCGGCGGTGTTCTCACCAAGCTGCTCGGCTGGCTGCGCTTCGGCGAGGTGCCGGCACTGATACTGCTGGTGGCCTTCCTGGTGGGCTTCGGCATCACCGGCCTGGTGATCCAGCTGTTCTCCAATTCGCTGCTCGGCTTCGTGCTGCCGGGCTGGCTGCTGGCGGTGCCGGTATTCCTGCTGGCGCTGCCGCAGGTGCGCTTCGTCGGCAACCTGCTGCGCCGCTTCGCGGTGGGGGACGAGACCGAGGCGGTGGGGCGCAAATCCTTTGTCGGCCGCGTGGCGGTGATCACCATCGGCGAGGCCGCCGCCGGCTCTCCGGCGGAGGCCCGCTTCAGCGACGAGTTCGGCACCAGCCACTATGTAATGGTGGAGCCGGACGGCGAGGAAACCTTCAAACAGGGAGATAAGGTGCTTCTGGTGGAGGAGCGCGGAGCCAACTTCCGCGTAATCCGGCCCACCAGCAAACACCTGACGGAACAAAACTAACGACCAAAAGTAACTTCTTCTCTCCCCTCCCCCGCTTGCGGGAGAGGGGCTGGGGGAGGGGGCTTCGATCGGCACCCCCTCTCCCTAACCCAAAGGGGAGAGGGGACTGTGGGGCGAGTAGTTACGACCAAAAAAAGGAGATAACAAGTGATCGATAATTTTTCCACCATGTTGATTATGGCCGGCTCAGTGCTGGTGGGTCTCATCGTCATCGGCATGATATTCGCGCGCCTCTACACCCGTGCCTCCAAGGAGCGCTCCTTCGTGCGCACCGGCATGGGCGGGCAGAAGGTGATCATGAACGGCGGTGCCCTGGTGCTGCCGGTGCTGCACGAAATCATCCCGGTGAACATGAATACCCTGCGCCTGGCGGTGTCGCGCAAGGAGCACCAGGCGTTGATCACCAAAGACCGTATGCGCGTGGACGTGCTGGCCGAATTTTACCTGCGCGTGAAGCCGGACACCGACGCCATCGCCAACGCGGCCCAGACCCTGGGTATCCGCACCCTGGACCCGGAAGCGCTGAAAGACATGATCGAGGGCAAGTTCGTCGACGCCCTGCGCTCGGTGGCCGCGGAAATGCAGATGGCGGAGCTGCACGAACAGCGCAGCCAGTTCGTGCAGAAGGTGCAACAGGTGGTGTCCGAGGACCTGCTGAAAAACGGCCTCGAACTCGAATCCGTATCCCTCACCGGCCTGGACCAGACCCACAAGGAATTCTTCAACCAGGACAACGTCTTCGACGCCGAGGGCCTGGCCAGCATGACCCGCTCCATCGAGGCGCGGCGCAAGGAAGTGAACGACGTCGAGCAGGAAACCCGCGTGCAGATCGAGACGAAAAATCTCGAGGCGGAGCGCCAGCGGCTGGAGATCGAAAAGGAGAAGCGTTACGCGCACCTTGAGCAGCAGCGCGAAATAGAAAACCGCGAAGCGGCGCAAAAGGCCGATATGGCGAAGGAACTGGCAGCCCAGGAGCGCGCCGCGCGCCAGGCGGAGATCGAGGCCCAGCGGGAAGTGGACCAGTCCCGCATCGCCGCCGAGCAGGCCACCAAGCTGCTGGAAATCGAAAAGGAAAAACGCCTGCAGGAGCAGGAGATCGAGCGCGAGCGCATCCTCGAGGAGCAGCGCATTTCCAAGCAGAAGTCGCTGGAGATCGCCGAGCAGGAACGCGCCATCGCCGTGGCGGAAAAATCCAAGGAGCAGTCCGTCGCCGACCAGCAGGCCAACGTGGCCCTGGCCGAGGCCGTGAAGGCCGAGGAGCAGGTGCGCACCGCCAAGGACGTGGAAGTGGCCGAGCGCGACAAGCGTATCGAGATCATCGAGGCGCAGAAGGAGGCCGAGCGCCAGGCCACCGCCATCAAGGTGGCCGCCGAGGCGGAGAAGGCCGCCGCGGAAGACAAGGCCGAGGCCCTGCGCCTGCAGGCCGCCGCCGAGGCGGAGGCCGTGCGCATCAAGGTGGAGGCGGACCGCGAGAAATACGCCGTGGACGCCGAGGGCCAGCGCCTGATGAACGAGGCCCTGAACAGCCTCAGCGACGCGCAGATCGCCCTGAAACAGGTCCTCAGCCTGCACGAGAACCTGCCCCACATCATCCGCGAGAGCGTCAAGCCGCTGGAGAGCATCGAGGGCATGAAGATCATCTCCGTCGAGGGCCTGAACGGCATCGACGGCCGCGCCAGCGGCGGCATTCTCGACAGCGACGGCGAGATGAAAAGCCAGAGCCTGCCGGAAGCCTTGGTCGGCAGCGCCCTCAAGCACCGCGCCATGGCGCCGTTGGTGGACTCGCTGCTGAAGGAGGCGGGTGTGGGTGACTTCGCCAAGGTGGCGGAAGTTGAAAGCTGAGATCGAGATCTCATGAGCGCAAAAGCCACCCATTGGGTGGCTTTTTTCGTTATATTATGCCGAGTGCTGTAGATTGATTCAATGAAGCTCCGGCACTTGCAGTTATTACTGTTTCGCTTGTAATGAAAACAACGATTAAGTTACCCTACATTTTCGATATAACAGCTTTTAGTCATATTAAATTGCTTGGAAATTTAGTCTATGAGAAGCAGAGGGAAATTAATCAAATGGGCAATGGCCTTATGTGCTCTGGTTATATGTAGTGAGGCTTTTGCACAACGGGAATCCACAAGGAAGACAGATGTCATCAGTGTGAGTTTGGTAAAAGTGGATTATTTTGAGGCGGAAATCGCTTTAGAGTTCCAGCTTTCCGATGATATTAAGAGTGCCAATATAGGTTATGACATTCCTGAGATTAGCACCGGTTACGCCCCACTAAGGGTGCGCAATGGGCTGAACCGATTGAAGCTGTATGTGCATAGAAATATAAATAAGTTTGGTGGTGTGGAGACGTCATACATTCAAATATCAGCCTATAGTAATGGCTCTACTTTTTATAAAAAAAATATACCTTTGGTAATTAATTGGCCTGGACCAGATTATGCTGAGAGTGTTATTGGTTCTAGCCCCATAAGGAAAGTTGGTCTGTCTGGAATTGACAGGATAAGAGTCAATCGAAATTTGTCATATTCAGAAAAGTTTATTGAATCCTTGCTGATAAATGGATTTCCAATTGAGAAGGTGGAAGTATTTCGTCCTGCTTACGGGGAGGCCAGTAACAATCTAGTTTTAAGCCGCTATCTAAATGTTGAAGCCGCAAAGAACATACTACAAATTTTCGCTGCATCGGGAGAGACCCGTCCGCTAATTAGATTTGATGACGCCGGGGGTAGGCATAAATCTGGTGAGGTTTACGTTGGTTCTGGTGCATTTATTCCTCAAGATTATTTAGTCTCTGATCAAGACTTCGAGAGGTTAAAGGCCCCAGATTTGAGCTCTGAAGAAATGATGAGCTTGTTCGGCCTAAAAGAGCCAGATAGTGGCGAAATTGCGAAAAGTATGTACGAAGAAGCCCGAGATCTTATCGATGCGGGCCGAAAAAATAATATACAGCGTGCTAAAGCAATTCTGGATGAGCTGGTAAACATTAACCCGGATTATCATCCAGCGTATCTGGAGCTGGCCCGGTACCACATGAAGATGAGTTGGCCTGCTGGACTGAAGAAAGCGGAGCGGTTGATATTAATTGCGCGAGATATAGAACCTGATTACGCTGATACACATGTTTTGTTAGGGTACGTTTATACCAATATGGGGCGGTATAAGCAGGCCCACGATGAGTACGTCCTGGCGGAAAAGTTGGGCACAGACAATCTATGGCTGTATGCCAACTGGGGACTTAATTATGAAAAGCAGTCAATGGAGAAAGAGGCCATTGAGAAATACCTGACAGCGATTAATTATCCAAAATTGACGGAGGATAATAAAAGGCCCAGGTCTTGGATTTTTTCGAAAAGTAAGTTGTTTGATTTTCTTGTTGCAAGAAAAGACTTCAAGAAGGCAGATGAGTTATACGGACTTTCTGCCGAGCAGCTCTATTACCATAAGTGTGATTTGCAGAAACAGGCTGCCCTTAGAGCTTTTCAAATGGATTGGTATGAAGGAGCTATAGAAAGCTACATAAAATCCAAAAAATCAGGTTGTAAAGAAAGTAGTTCTGTACTCTCAATCGCCTACTACATGAAGTGGTTTCAGGCTAAAAGTAATGGAAATGGAAGTGAAGCATCGGAAGTAGCTGGTAATCTTAGGCGTGCTGAAGCTGCCGCTACGTCCGATGGAGAACTATTCTTCGGGCTTTCTGCCAGTACCAAGACTGCGCGTCTGATTCCAGAAATGATAGATCTGGGAAAGAACATTAATTATATATCTGCAGATGGAACTAGTGCATTATTACAGGCGGTTAAAGAGAATGATTTGCCGCGAGCGAGGCGACTTCTCCATTACGGCGCTGATGTAAATATTAAAAGCGTGAATAACTATTTTAGGCCAATTGTTTACGCTACTTACTTGAAAAATATTGATATGGTTAGGCTGTTGCTAGATTTTAATGCAGAAACATACATTGAGCTGGAAGAAGGTCTGTACTTGGACGACTTTGCAAGGAGCTTGGGGCAGACGGAGATCGCCGAGTTGCTGGCGGTTAAGATAAGTAGTTGAATTGATGTAAACTTTTTCTGGTCCATCCAAAAGCCACCTTCGAGTGGCTTTTTTATTGGGGAGGAAACGTTTGTTGCGACGCCAATTGAGGTTAGACATCGTCGTGGAAAGGGCGGCAGTTTTCGACTTTCATAAAGAGAGTGCATTGTAAGTAAGTCCCCCGGTTATCCGGGAACTAGGGACTCCAAATCCATGGAATACAAGGACTACTACCAAATCCTCGGCCTCGATCGCACCGCCGACCAGGCCGAGATCAAGCGCGCCTACCGCAAACTGGCGCGCAAATACCATCCGGATGTGAGCGCGGAGGCGGGGGCCGAGGATCGCTTCAAGGAGGCCAGCGAGGCCTACGAGGTGCTCAAGGACCCGGAGAAGCGCGCCGCCTACGACCAGCTGGGTAGCGGCTGGCAGGCGGGGCAGGAGTTCCGTCCGCCGCCCAACTGGGATCAGGGCTTCGAGTTCCACGGGGGCGGGTTTACCGAGGCGGATCCGGACATGTTCAGCGATTTCTTCGAGAGCCTGTTCGGCCGCGGCGGCTTCGCCCACGCATACCGCCGCGCCGGCTTTGGAGAGGGGGGCGGCGCGCGCCGGAGGGCGTACCGGGCCCAGGGCGAGAACACCTACGCCAAGATCGCCATCGATCTTGAGGACAGCTACCGCGGCGCCACCCGCCAGATTGCGCTCAAGCACTCGCAACTGGGCCCTGACGGGCGGCCACAGGTCCGCGAGCGCAAACTCAATGTGAAGATTCCCAAAGGCGTCACCGAGGGTCAGCAGATACGCCTGGCGGGCCAGGGCGAGCCGGGCGTCGGTGGCGGTGAGGCCGGCGACCTGTACCTGGAGGTCACTTTCAATCCGCACCGTCTGTATCGCGTGGAGGACAAGGAAGTCTATCTCGACCTGCCCCTGGCGCCCTGGGAGGCGGCGCTGGGGGCCAAGGTGGAGGTGCCGACCCCGGCGGGCTCCGTCCACCTGACCATACCGCCGAACAGCAGGAACGGCAGCAAGTTGCGCCTCAAAGGCCGGGGCATCCCCGCCCGGGAGCCGGGCGATCTCTACGCAGTACTGAAGGTCGTCGCGCCACCGGCGCACAGCGAGGCGGAGAAGGCGGCCTACCAGCGCTTCAGGGAGTCCTTCAGTTTCAACCCCCGCAGCGATCTCTGAGGTGGCGCCATGGCTAGCGATACGGAAACGGACATCAGCGGCCCAATCCTGGATGAAAGTGTCGAGCTGACCCTGAGCGAGCTCTGCCGCGCCTGCGAATTGCCGGCGGAGGAAATCATCACGCTGGTGGAGGAGGGTGTCATCGAGCCCCGCGGTGGGCGGACCCAGTGGCGCTTCAGCGGTATCTGCGTGCGCCGGGTGCGCAAGGTCTACACCCTTGAGAGAGACCTGGGCGTCAACCTGGCCGGCGCGGCGCTGGCGGTGGAACTGCTGGAAGAGATCGAGCGGCTGCAGGCGCAGCTGCGGCGCTTCGGGGAACAACCGTAGGAGCGGCCCATGGCCGCGATTGATGCCGGCGGGTTGGCACAAGACTCGACGCGGGCTAGGGCTTCGATCGCGGCCAACGGCCGCTCCTACAGAATCCGTTTCTATTTCTGGGATTGGAGATGGGGCCCGATCACCTCGATTTTTTCCACCCACAGGGTCCCGTTGTAACCCTCCGGCAAATAACCCAGTTCCTCCGTCCGGTAGATCCCCGGCTTGCCGGTTTTACCGCCGCGATAATCCAGAACCCCCATCAGGCTGCCGGCCTTTTCCACCCGCTGGATAAAGCGATTGGGCCAGCCCCAGATGGCCCACTGCCAGGTGTTGGGAACCATCAGCGCACCGTTGCGGCAGTCCTCCGGCATATAACCGCTCCAACCCAGTAAAAAATACCTGACGGCACAGCGCTTGAGACTGGCGCGGGTAAATAAAAACGCATCGGGCCGCAATTCGCGCAAGCGCGCTATGGGTCTCTCGCCGCCGTAGGCCATCAGGCGCGGGCCCGTTTCCAGTTTGCGCTGGCGCAGATAGGCGACCAGCTTGTCCGCGTCCTCGGGATTGTTGCTCTTGATGTTGATCAGGAAATCCCGGCCGGGAAATTTGCGGTATACCTCCTCCAGCGTCGGCATCAGCCCGACCCCCTTACCGCGAAACGGAAAAGTCTCGCCGCCATCGAAGGTGTAGCCGTAACCGATATCCAGGGTCTTCAAATATTCCATGGTCTGCTTGTGGGTAACGCCAGTCCCCTCAGTGCGGCAGTCGATGGTCCAGTCGTGGAAAACGGCAATTTCGCCGTCGACGGTGGGGTGAATATCGATTTCCACGATATCCGCGCCGTAGTCGAAAGCCGCTTCCATGGAGGCGAGGGTGTTTTCCAGGTAGTCGTGCTCGGGCACGAATATGCGCGTAGCGGTGCAGTCGTCGCGGCCCAGGTCCGTGCGGTCGAAGGTCTGGTAGACGCCGCGGTGGGCAATCACTGTGGGTTTGCCCTGCGGCGCGGGCGCCAGCCAGGAAGCGTTGTTCAGGTAAACAAAACCGGCGAGCAGTACAACTGCGGCGGAAATTTTCGCTGCGCGTGAACTCAGTCCCATTGAAGTTCTCTCCTAAAAATTTTCCCGATATTAAAGGAGAGGGGCCCCGCAATCGGGGCAGGGAAAAGATAAATTGTGGCAAAAAATGGCGGAGGAAAACCTCAGGCGACCGCGCGGGCCACCACCGTCGACGCCAGATAGGCGTTGTAGGCGATATAGGCGGCGAGCAGCGCGGCGCCCTCGAAACGGTTGATGCGCCCCTGGCCGCGGAAACCGTAGGCGAAAATGAACAGCGCCACGGTCAGGCCGATCACCACCGGCCAGTCCCGCGACAGCACCTCCGGCGGCACATTGGACATGGGCGCTATGGCGCCGGCGATCCCCACCACCGCCAGCAGGTTGAACATATTCGAGCCCACCACGTTGCCGATGGCGATATCGTGCTCGCCCTTGCGCGCGGCGATCACCGTGGCCGCCAGTTCCGGGAGGGAAGTGCCCAGGGCGACGATGGTGAGGCCGATGATCAGGTCGCTGACGCCCAGTGCCTCGGCGATGGTCACCGCGCCCCACACCAGGATGCGCGAGCTGAGGATCAGCAGCACAAGGCCCGCCACAAGCCAGAAGAGCGCGCGCCCCAGGGACATGCCGTGCACTGCCAACTCGCTTTCCATTTCCCCTTCCAGCACATCGTCCTTGCCGCGCAGGGCGGAAAAGACAGACCAGCCGATCAGGCCGAAGAAGCCCGCCAACAGCACCAGCGCCTCCCAGCGCTCCAGCCCGTCGTCCCACAGGAAGAAGCCGCTCAGGCAGGTGATGGCGAGCAGCAGTGGCAGCTCCTTGCGCACGATCTTCGAGTGCACCGCCAGCGGCACAAACAGGGCGGCGGCGCCGAGAATCAGGCCGGTGTTGGCGATATTGGAGCCGTAGGCGTTGCCCAGCGCCAGGCCCGGGCTGCCTTCCAGGGCCGCCATGGCCGACACCACCATCTCCGGTGCCGAGGTGCCGAAGCCGACGATCACCATGCCGATCAGCAGGGGCGGCATGCCGGCGTGCCTGGCGGTGGCGGCGGCGCCCTCGACGAAGCGGTCGGCGCTCCAGACCAGCAGGGCGAATCCGGCGATGATAGCGAGAGCGGCGAGAAGCATGGGGCGTCCTTAATCGGTAGCGTCAAAGTGGGGCACAGCGGTCGAAATGCCCGGCAAGCGGGGGCCGATTGTACCGGCTTAGGCGGATACAGAAAGGGGGAGTGTTGCATTTCCCGCGCCACGCGGGACGGAAGTCCGCTCGGTCAGTGAGCCCGGGCGCTGTCTCTGAGCTACAGTGAATGCGTAGCCGACTCCCGCGCGCCGCCACTGGGTCCCGGCAGCGCAGAGCCCTACAGCGCCAGCCTGGGCGGTCTCTTCGAGCGCGCCGCGGGGCGCGCTCAACCCAATTGCCGCGGCCATGGGGCCCGGCCCATACCCCCAGAGGAGGTACTTATGATGGCGTCAAAACTAGTGTCCCGAATACTGGCAGGTCTCGCCGTGGCAGTGTTGTGCACCGCTTGCGGCGAGCGCGAAAGCAAACGGGAAGCACGGGAAGAAAGTGACATGGCGGCGCCCATGGGGTGCTGCCAAAAATCCGATATGACCTGCGAGAGTCCGGTCACCGAGATGCGGTGCAGCGGGATGAACGGCAGCTTCCTCGAGGGCGGCGCCTGCGGGGCGGATGGTAAGTGCGGGATGGAACCGCAATAGCCGTGGTGGGGTGCGGGAGCGCCCCGTTTCTTTTACCGATCAGGCGCCGGGCAACAACCCGGCAAAGTTCTCCCCGGTCGGATAACCGTTCGAACTCCACCCCAGGCGCACCACCACCGTATTGGTCGAGGGCGAGATCATCACTACCTGCTTGCGGTTGCCCAGCATAAAGTAGGCATCCGCCGGCAACTGCGGGTAGCGCAGCGCCTCGCGGCCGCCGTTCAGCCAGAACTGGTAGCCGTAACCCGGCTCGTTGTCGCTGCCGTTTGGCGTCGCCGCCCGCGCCACCCAGTCCTCGCTCAGCAGGCGCCGGCCGTTCAGTTGGCCGCGATTCAGCATCAGCTGCCCGAGGCGGGCCCAGTCGCGGCCCGAGGCGTAGAGATAGGAGCTGCCGACAAAGACACCGCTCGGGTCCACCTCGAGTACCGTGTCGACCATCCCCAGCGGCTGCAGTACCTCGCGCCGGAAGAAATCCAGGCTCGCCTGCAGATCCCCGCCCAGCCGCTCGTGCATCCACCGCGCGATCAGGTTGGTGGTGCCGGAGGAATAGGAGAAGTGCGCCCCCGGTTCAAAGGCCGCCGGGCTGGCCATGGCCACATCGGAGGCGCTGTAGGCGTTGAACAGCATACGGGTGGCGTCGCTGCCCGGGGCATAGGTCTCGTCGAAGTCCAGCCCCGAGGACATATGCAGCAGGTCCTCCAGCGCAATTTGTGCCCGTTCGTCGCCCCGCCACTGCTCAAACACCGGCACAGCGCGGCTGTCGGCCAGGCCCAGGGCCTCCATGCGCCCCTGCATGATTGCGGTCAGGCTCTTGCCCATGGACCAGCCCAGCAGCGGCGTCTGTGCGTCTATGCCGGGGCCGTAGGCCTCGGCCACCAGCCTGCCGTCCTGAACCACCACCAGAGCGCGGGTTTGCAGGCCGGCGGCGTTGTCCCGCGCCAGCGTGGCCTCGACGCGTCGCTGCAGATCGGGATCGATGGAGGAAACCGCAGAGCCCAGTGGCCACTCCCCGCCATTGGCGGCGACCGGCGTGATACGCACGGTATCCAGCGCGCGGGTGTCGCCGATATCCAGGGTGCAGCCGAGACCGTCGCGATAGGTGGCGCTGGTGCGGCCCAGCCCCAGCAGCTCGGCGGTCACGCCCCTGTCGCCGTACTGCAGTTCCAGCAGCCGGTTGGCCGGCGAGTAGGAGGCCAGGTCGTCGAGAATCCGCGCCTCGTCAAAGCCGGAAACAAAGCGGCCGGAACAGGCCAGCTTGGCGCCCATGCCGGTGGCCACGCGCACCGCGCTGCCCAATTGAGTGACGGAGAAGCCGAGGAATTTGGGGGCCAGCAGGCAGACTGTTAGCGCCAGGGTGGCGGATATGGCCACCACTATCGTTGTCGTTTTTTTCATGGGTTCACCACAGAATCCGTTCGCGATCAGCCGGGCTGTTGTTGTGTCGCGGGGATTGTACCTGGCGCGAGCAGGGGGGCGCAGTGTCCTAGTCAGCCAATGTCGAATTTTTGCCTGTGAAAAATGGCACCGCTCTAGTGCTTCAGTCGCAGTGATGGAGGGTATACTGTTTTCCGGCAGTGCCAGGGAGGCGCTGAGTGACTGGACGGCTGCCAGCTGAAACTCTTAACGAGCGGAGAGCGTCCCGCGCCATCCTCGTTGATTGAGCGATGGTCAAACAATGTAAGGAAGCGAACTATGGCATCGGTTGAAGATCAGGTGAAAACCATCATCGTCGATCAGCTGCGGATCAATGAATCGGATGTCCGCCTGGAATCGCGTTTTGTCGACGACCTCGGCGCCGACTCCCTGGATGTGGTGGAGCTGGTGATGCGGTTTGAGGAGAAATTCAACGTCGAGATCCCCGATGAGGACGCCGAAAAGATCCTGACGGTCCGGGACGCCGTCCAATATCTCGGCGAACTCAGCACCGTCCCGGTGGTGTAGGCGAGTTCCCCTCCCGCTATTGACGCTGCCGGCAGCCGCCTTTGCCGGCAGTTCCCCCCCCTATTTGCCCGCGCCGGCACCCATCCGCTGACCCACAATGCCGCCTGCGGGCTCCCGATTTTTCCGGCCTCTTGACATTAGTTTCAGGTGCAACTAAGTTGGTTGCACGTGAAACTAATGCGGCTGCCGTCACACCGGCATGGCAGCGAAACGTGAGAAAACGGAGGGCAAGATGGCCGATTTATTTGAAAACCCGATGGGTCTGGACGGTTTTGAGTTTGTCGAATTTACCGCGCCGGAGAAGGGCATCCTCGAGCCTGTCTTTGCGGCCATGGGCTTCGAGAAGGTGGCCCACCACCGCTCCAAAGAAGTAGAACTGTGGCGCCAGGGCGATATCAATTTCATCACCAACTACGAGCCGAACAGCCACGCCTACTATTACGCCCAGGAGCACGGCCCCTCCGCCTGCGGCCTGGCTTTCCGCGTCAAGGACGCCAAGTTCGCCTACGAAGAGGCGATCCGCAAGGGCGCGCAGCCGCGCGAAGTGAAGACCGGCCCGATGGAGCTGCACCTGCCGGCCATCAAGGGGATCGGCGGCGCCAACCTTTACCTGATCGACCGCTACGAGGAAGGCCAGACCATCTACGACATCGACTTCAAATGGCTCGAGGGCGTGGACAAGCACCCGCAAGGCTGCGGCTTCCACACCCTGGACCACCTGACCCACAACGTCTACCGCGGCCGCATGGACTACTGGGCCAAGTACTACGAAGACCTGTTCAACTTCCGCGAGATCCGCTACTTCGACATCAAGGGCGAGTACACCGGCCTGCTGTCCAAGGCCATGACCGCGCCGGACGGCAAGATCCGCATTCCGCTGAACGAAGAGGCGGCCGGTGGCGGCGGCCAGATCGAAGAGTTCCTGATGAAGTACAACGGCGAGGGCATCCAGCACATCGCCTTCGCCTGTGACGACCTGATCGCCTGCTGGGACCGCCTCAAGGAGCGCGGCATGGAGTTCATGACCCCACCACCGAACACCTACTACGACATGCTGGAAGAGCGCCTGCCCGGCCACGGTGAGCCCACCGGCGAGCTCAAGGCCCGCGGCATCCTGCTGGACGGCACCACCGAGGGCGGCCAGCCGCGCCTGCTGCTGCAGATCTTCTCCGCCAACATGCTCGGCCCGGTGTTCTTCGAATTCATCCAGCGCAAGGAAGACGAGGGCTTCGGCGAGGGCAACTTCAAGGCCCTGTTCGAATCCATCGAGCGCGACCAGCTGGAGCGCGGGGTTATCGGTGGAGAGAACGGTGACAAGGGCGAGAAGAAAGAGGCCTGAGTAATGGCGATCAAACGCATTCACCACGTGGCCTACCGCTGCCGCGACGCCAGGGAGACGGTGGCGTTCTACCGCGATCTCCTCGGCATGGAATTCCAACTGGCCATCGCCGAAGACAAGGTGCCTTCCACCGGGGCACCGGACCCCTACATGCACGTGTTCCTCGATGCGGGGCAGGGCAATGTTCTGGCCTTCTTCGAACTGCCCAACGCCCCGGAGATGGGCCGCGACGAGAACACACCAAAGTGGGTGCAGCACATCGCCCTGGAAGTGGAGAGCATGGACGAGCTGCTGGCGGCCAAGGAAAAGCTGGAAGCTGCCGGCCTGGATGTGCTCGGCCCCACCGACCACACCATTTTCAAGTCGATCTACTTCTTCGACCCCAACGGCCACCGCATCGAGCTGGCCGCCAACACCGCCCAGCCCGGCATGCACGCCGAGCTGAAGCGCGTGGCCGAGGACATGCTCGAGGAGTGGTCGCGCACCAGGAAGGCACCACGGCACGCCGCCTGGATGCACGGAGACGGCGAATTTAAACCCAATACCCCCGTGGAGGCACAGTGAAGTTAGCCAGTCTCAAATCCGGCCGCGACGGCCAGCTGGTGGTCGTCAGCGACGACCTGACCCGCATGGCGTCGGCCGAATCCGTGGCGCCCACCCTGCAGGCGGCCCTGGACAACTGGGCGCAGGTGGAGAGCCTGCTGGAAGAGCTGAGCCACCAGCTCGAGCACAATGAGATCGAGAGCGAAGCCTTCGACCAGAGCCGGTGCGCGTCGCCGCTGCCGCGCGCCTACCACTGGGCCGACGGCAGCGCCTACGTCAATCACGTCGAGCTGGTGCGCAAGGCGCGCAACGCCGAGATGCCCGAGAGCTTCTGGACAGACCCGCTGATGTACCAGGGTGGCTCCGACACCTTCCTGGCCCCCCGCGAGCCGGTGAAGATGCCGCAGAGCGACGGCTTCGGCATCGACTTCGAAGCCGAGATCACCGTCATCACCGACGACGTGCCCATGGGGGTGACCGCGGAGGAAGCGCTCGCGCACATCAAGCTGGTGATGCTGGTCAACGACGTCTCCCTGCGCGGCCTGATCCCCAATGAACTGGCCAAGGGTTTCGGCTTCTACCAGTCCAAACCGAGCAGCGCCTTCTCCCCCGTGTGCGTCACCCCCGCGCAGCTGGGTGAAAAGTGGAAAAACGGCAAGCTGCACCTACCGCTGCAGTCCTTCCTCAACGGCGACAAATTCGGCGAGCCCAACGCCGGCGTGGACATGACCTTCCACTTTGGCCAGCTGATCGCCCACGCCGCCAGGACCCGCCCCCTGGGCGCCGGCACCATCATCGGCTCCGGCACTGTGTCCAACAAACTGGATGGCGGCCCCGGCAAGCCGGTCTCTGAAGGCGGCGTCGGCTACAGCTGTATCGCCGAGATCCGCATGATCGAGACCATCCAGAACGGCCAGCCGGGCACGCCCTTCATGCAGTTCGGCGACCGGATTGCGATCGAGATGCTGGACGATAACGGCCAGTCCATCTTTGGGCGCATTGAGCAGACGGTCGAACAGGCCTGACGCCAGCCGAACCTTGAAAAAAGGTCACCCGCGCGGTGGCCTTTTTATTGCGCGACCGGCAGGGCGGCCGAACCGGATATCGGGATTTCGGCGGGCGTCTGGAAGGGGCGGATCCCCTGCGCCTGCAAGATCTCCCTGGGCTTGAACAGCACTTCACCCTTGATTACCAGGCGCACGTCGCGAAGCACCGACAGGTCCCGTGTCGGATCGCCGTTCACCAGGATCAGGTGCGCCAGTGCGCCGACATTGACTGACCCCAGGCTATCGCGCAGTCCCATATATTCGGCCGGCCCGCTCGTCGCCAAGCGCAGTATGTCAGCATTCGCGATACCCGCTTCGGAGTAATACTCCAGCTCGCTGACAAGAAGGAAACCGGGTAAAGGCGCATCTGTTCCCGGCAAAATCTGAACGCCGCGCTCGTGCAGTCGCCGGATTAAATCGAGGACGACCTCACCGGTTTGCGCAAATGCCTCTTCATGGCCAGAGTTGTAGCCGGCTCCCGCAATGTGCGAGCGACGCAAGGTCGGTGGCAGGTGATCGGCATAGGGTATGGCATAGGGCTTTATGCTGCCCGGCCGCGAGCGATAATGGCCCATAAAGATCGCCAGCGTGGGGTCATGAGAGACATTCTCCTTCACGAGTAGGTCGATAAAGGTATCTGTTCCCTTGGCTTCGATATCAATACTCCCGCCGTGTACGCCGGGGAAAATAATCCGCTGCGGTGTCCGTGTGTCGACAGACCAGTCTCCAATGAGCTGCAGAAGGATCATATTGATGTGAGTAATCTCGCGATAGCCATCGTGTATCGCCTGCGCCGGGCTCATATAGGAGGGAATATGGCCCGCCGTTCGCAGGCCATTGCGTCGCGCTTCTGCAGTTAGACGCGCTGTCCAGGCGGGGTCAATCGAGCTGTATAGCTTGATTCCGGCATAACCTTCATCGGCATAGTCGCGAACAAAGCCCAATGCCTCCTCCAGAGATTCGGCCAGGCGGCCCGTCGGCGCTGAAAATGGGCTTCTTTGATCAATAAAGCCCATCGGATGAATGTCCGGTCCGATAGCGCGTCCACTTGCGATATCCGCTCGAGCGTCGTCGATATAACCCGGGTCGTTGGCCATGTCGCGAACGTTCAGGACGCCACTCGCGATATAGTGAAGATACTGGGAAGGCCTGATATGCGCGTGCATATCCCAGAGAGATGGCATCAATGTCATGCCATTCCCGTCGATCGACAGAAATCCATCCGGAACTTGGGAGCCCGCGGGTTGAACAGCGATGATCTTTCCGTTGCGCAGCAGAACATTCGAGAGCCCGGTCAAGCGCCCCGCATCGACGTCGAGAACCCGGACGTTGACGAGGGCCAGGGGCTGCTCGATTTGATGGCCAAACTGTTCCGCCTGGGAGCTTATGTGGTTCGCCAGTGCGTCCTGCTGCGCCGACCGCAGTTCCGCCAGGTGATCCACCCAACCGGCCTCCAGAATAGCGAACCATCCCAGATCGTACCCGATCAGGTCTCGGTTCTCGTCGAGCCAGACATAGGTCGGCCCCAGTTCAAGCCCGGAAATTGAATACAGTGTGGCCTGGCGGTCCTCGCCGCCGATTTGAAGCTTGCGCTTCGCCGCTTCGGCGATTCGCGCAGTTCCCGACGGCAACAGGGCCATTTCCCGCTCGGGCTGGCTGAGCAAAGCGCGTGCGAGAAGAGCGCGAAACTCCGGTGGCTGGTTCACTGGAATGTACATGGCGTCGCGGTCAATCGAGGTTTCCCCTTTTTCCACTGAAGAACGCCAGCGTGCCTGACCGCTTTCCATCGCAAAGTGTTCGTCTACTGCTCCCTTTACGTAATTGACACCCCGCGACCGGAACGAGGAGATAAGGCCATTTCCGTCGAGGTCGATGGTGGTCTCGGTGTCGGGACCTCGCCCACGATCGTTGTAGGCGAAGCGGATCTCCAGGCGCCCGCCGGGAAATACACGTACGGTTTGAGAACCAGACGGCTCTCCCGCAGTGAGCCAAACATATCTGCGCTGTTCGGCAGGTCCATCTGCCCCGACGCCAGCGCTCGAAAAAACTGCGGCGAGCAGTGCCAGCAATACACGCGGACACAATGTTCCGGACCTCGCCCCCTGCGCCTGTCGGGTCTGCGCGGCGTGGTGACAAACGGTGCTCATCGTATCCACCACTGCGGCGCTTCCGCGGGTATCGGCGGATTGATCCGAACGTCGGAAAAGCGCCCTTCGCGGACCCCGGTGGCGCCGCGGACGATAAATCGGTGCGGCCACACCAGTCCGTCCGCGGTGCGCAGATAATCGGTTTCGAGCACGGAGGCCTGGTCGCTGATACGGAGCATCGCGATACGGCCGCTGCGCGGGTCCAGGCCCAGCAGTGGCGAGCTATTGCCACCGGCGGAGAGCCGGTACCACTGCAGGTCGCCGTAGCCGGCGATATCGATGGGTCCGCTCAGCTCGGCATCGTCCCGGCGCAGCAGTCCCAGGAAGTTGAGTGCAAGTCCGGATTGCAGCGCGATGCGCTCGCTTGCATCGACCGGCGTCTCGCCATCGGTGCCGACGCGAACGGCCCGCTCGCCGCGGACAAAGACGGTGGTGCCTGCGGCCACGTTATGTCGCGCTATCGCCCGGCGTGGGAAATCGTAGATAAACCCGGCGCGCTGCGGCTCCCCGGTCTCTGACCGGGTTTCGAGCGTGAACGAAACGCCCGAGACTTCGGCCAGGGCGGACGCGCCGCCGAAGGCGGCTCTCAGGCGCTCGAGGACGGCTGCCGCCATCGCGCTGCGAAGCGCCGGCACATCGGCGACCGGGATCTGGTAGATATCGGCGGCGCCGTCCTCCTGTCCATCGACCGGGCGGCTGCTCGCAAAGTAGAGGCGCGCACCGTTGGCGGAAAGGCTTGGGCTGAACTCGGACGCAGCGCTGTTGACTGCCGGTCCCAGGTTCTCGGCGGCGGTCCAGCCGTTTTCGGTGCGGCGCGACACATAGAGGTCGCAGCGCCCACGGCCGCCGGGACGGTTGCTGCACCAGACGGCCACGCGGCCATCCGCGCTCAGTGTGAAGTCGCTGTCATCGGCTTCGCTGTTGATCGGAGCGGGCAATCGTTCGGGTGTGTCGATACCGCCATGCTGCAGCGCAGCGCGGTAGATCTCATAGCGCCCCATCCGCGTGGAGCTGAAATAGAGGTGGTCGCCATGGACTTCAGGCCCGAACTCTGCGGCCTCTGAACTTGCGGTGCCGAGCCACTCGGGCGCAATCCAGACATCACCACGCCGGCGCGCGCGCCAGATATCGTAGTTTTCCGGCTCCCTCTCCTCGCCAGCGTATACGGGGCGGTCGGAGATGAAATACAGCGTGTGCCCATCGGCAGACAGCCAGGGGTCGGAGTCCTTGTAGCGGTCATCGGAGAACAGAAGTTCCTCGGGCCCGCTCCACTCGCCGCCGCGGCGATGCATAAAGAGTATCCTGCCTCGGGAGAAGTCGGCATCGGCGCGCGCGAAGACGCGGCTGTGGTCACCGACCGGCTGAAAGTTATATTCGCTCCGGGCTGTCGAGACGGCGCCCGGATCCAGACGCACAGGCGATATCTCTTCAGCGAGAACTGCCGTCGGTAGAAGCAGCGTCAACGAGATCAGTGCTTTCATCAAACCCCCTACAGGATTACTTACGCATTCGCGTGTTACTATCGAGTGATCCTGTCAATCTGGGCCGGCGGCGTAAGGATGTCCTCAAGAGTTTCTATAATTTTCTCTAAATTCCTCCAATTCCTGCGGCCTTCGCGGTCAGAGTCCGCGAGTGGGCCAGTGCCGGCCTACCGATTCGACAGTCGCGCCGGCCGCCTGCACATCGGCGGGCGTGAAGTTGTGCTGCGGCCCAAGACTTCGGCACTTCTCTCGGTACTGACGTTCGAGCCCGATCGGATCCATTCAAAGCAGGAGCTGCTCAACCGGATCTGGCCCGATGTACATGTTCAGGATCAGGCCATCTTCCAGTGCATCAGCGAGATCCGCCACGCCTTCGGAATAAAGGATTGCATCCGCACCCATCCCCGCCAGGGATATCAATGGAATGGCAGCGCCGGGCGAGCCGCAGCCGTGCGTCCGGGTTGGCAGCCGTTCGCGCTGACCGTGTCTATGTGTCTGGCCGCGGTCCTCCTGTTTGCGGGCGCCCTGTCCAGTGGCAAGCTCGCGCCGCCGGGAGATCAAACGCGGGTTGCAGTCCTTCCCGCGGTGGCCCCAAGTTCGGCGGCGCGGGACCAGATTCTACCTTTGGGGTTCATGGACATGATCTCGCGGCACGTCGAGAGGATGGAGACGGTGCGCCTGGCGCCGGCAGAGATGGTACTCACCGCTCTAGAAGGCGATCTTCCCGCTTCTCATTCCGGGATACGCGAGGCGCTCGATGCCGATATCCTCGTCCGGGTTGCAATGCGCCGTGAGGGTGAGACGCTTTCTGCGGCGTTCACCATTGAGAGTGCGAAGGGAGCTGTCGAGGGGAGCTATGACAGCTATTCGTCCGCGTGGCTGGCGGAGCAGATTTCTTATGAAATCAGCGACGCGATACGTTACACCTTCGCCCCGGGCGCAGCGACAGCGGAGCGCATCGCGCGCCAGCAGTCGCTGATTGCAGCCCGGCGCGCACTGTACGGCGCCCGGCCATCTGCCGTGCCGGCCCTCGCACAAATCGTTGCCGACGATCCCGCCTACCTGTCGGCCCGGTATTTTTGGATGGTCGCGCGCGGCGACTTCGGCGCTCGGCTCGAGGGGGAGGAGGTCGCGGACCTGCTGCGCCAGGCGCACCAATCGGGCAATCTGCTCAACGAAGTGCGGGCCCTGTTACTGGCGGCCCGTGAAGCGCAGAGGAACGGAGATTACGCAGCCGCCAAGGACTTTATCGGCAGCGGCCGGGATATCGCGGCGCAGGGCGGCCTGTTATCCCTCCGCGCGGCATTTGATCTGACGGAGGGGCTCGGCTTTGCCGCCGATGGCGCTTTCGACCGCGCTGCCGAGGCGTTCAGCGTCGCCGCGGCCCAATACCGGGCGGCAGATTGCCCGTTCGGGGTCATGGCGAGTTACCGAAACCTGGTCGGCGCCTATCGCGCCCTGGACGCACACGCCAAGGCGCAGGCGCTGAATACGCGGCTCGATGCACTGGCCGAGATTTATTCCCAGGCAGGTCGCGGGAGACCGCACGCGAAAATTTGAGCCGGAGAGCGCCGGTGTCGACATGATGACTGTCCACTTCGGCCAGCTGATCGCCCACGCCGCCAAGACCTCCCCCTGGGCGCCGGCACCATCATCGGCACGTGTCCAACAAACTGGACGGCGGCCCCGGCAAGCCGGTGGCCGAGGGCGGCGTCGGCTACAGCTGTATCGCCGAGATCCGCATGATCGCACGCCACCCCTATTCCGCAGTTCACTAAGGTGATCCAGATTTTGACTGTTGCCCACCAGAAGACCACTATAGTGGTTCATCAATGGGTGATGATGTTATTTTGGATCACCATAGTGATCTATTGAGGCGAGTATGCTTCCACAGCAGGCAACCATCGAGATCTTTCGCGGCAACCGCTGGCGGCCGGCCGCGGTTCTACGTCCACAGGACATTCGCCTGGGGCACCGCGGCCCCAGCCAGTTTGAATACGACCTGAATTACGCGGCGGAGCTGGCCGGGCCCGATACCACCGCCCCGGGGGGCTCAGTTGCCGCTATCCGGTGGATTTCACCCAGCACGACGAGCCCCACTGGCCGGCCTTTGCACTCGACCTGCTACCCAGCGGCTACGGACGCCAGCAGTGGCTCGATCTACTACTCGAGCTCAGGGATGCCCCCTCCGCCGACTGGCCGCTTCTGCTGCGCGGGACTGCCTTCCCCCCGGGTAACCTGCGCATCGCCGAAGCGGTGGCCGCCAAGGACTTATCCACACTGGTACCGACGGCTATTGGAGAGTTGTTGCCCATGGCGGAACATCCGGGCTTTGCACGGGAGGAGGTGGTTGCCAGGCAGCAACATTTTGTCGAGTACGCCTTCCAGCAGGGTATCTACGCCTCCGGCGCCTCGGATGTGCAGGGCATAGCGCCGAAGCTGTTACTGGTACAGGACATGCACGGGCGCTGGCATGCCGAGGGTGTCCTGCCGGATGACAAGGTCGCGGCCTTTTGGATACTGAAGCGCCCGCGCGGGCGCGCCGAGGCGGACCGCAAGATCCTCCGCAATGAGGCGGCCTATATGCGCCTGGCCAGGGCTCTGGGCCTGAAAGTGTTTGCCGAGCTGAAGTGGGAAAACGATGCCCTGTTTATTCCCCGTTTCGATCGCCGTGTACGGGGCGGAAAACCGGTGGAACGGATCGGCATGGAGAGCCTCTGCTCCCTCGCCGGCGTGGCCGAATACGGCAAGCCGCTTTCCCACGATCTACTGTGCCGGGCGCTCCTCCAGTATTCGTCCCACCCGGAAGCCGACCTGCTCGAATATATCCAGCGGGATATATTGAATGTGGTGTTCGGCAACAAGGACAACCACGCGCGCAATACCGCCGTGTACCGCTTCGAGAATGGCGAAGTCACCCTGACGCCGCTATTCGACTTCGCCCCAATGTACCTGGACCCCGAAGGCATAGCCCGTGTCTGCCGCTGGGAGGGCGACGCGGAGACGGCCGGCACCCCGGACTGGGGCGTAATTCTGGACCGCTACCGCAACCACCTGCCCGAAGGCGCCACCCGCCTGCGCCAGTTCGGGAAAAAGCTGCAGCAACTGCCGGCAATCGCCCGCGAGGCCGGTGTGGACGATGACATCATCGAACACCAGCTGCCGGCGATAACCGCTCACGCAAAACAATTGCTAAGCCTGAGTGAACGGAAATGAAGCTGAACCCCGAACAGATCAGGGAGCAGCGGCAGCTGCTGCGCCAGGGCATAGAAAGTGGCGAACTGACCCTCGGCCAGGCCGTGCGTCAGATGCGCAAGATCACCGGCATGAGCCAGAAAGCCTACGCACAGAAAATCGTCGGTATCTCGCCGAGAATCCTGGCCGAAATCGAACGCGACGCCGGCAACCCGACCCTGGAAACCCTCAACAAAATCGGCCGTCCCTTCGGCTACCGTGTCGGTTTCGTCGCAAAGCAAACGACGACCAAGGCCGAACCAGCTAAGTAAGAACTCCACTCTTGGCGACTGGCAGTCTGTCGTCAAACCGGTGCAGGGCTTGTGCCGGGCTTGATCCGATACTGGTGTCCAGCTTCTGGCAATCTGGTAGTTTGCTCGTCATACCGGCGAAGGCCGGTATCCAGCTTGGTGACCTGCCGCTTGCTCCGAAAGGAAGGAGACAGCGCTCCGTAGTGGCCAGCGGCGAGCACTGTATCAAGAGAGCTAGGCGCCCATCCGTCTCCACACCATGGTATCGTTGCTCGCAAACAAGAAGCACGACCACGGAGACACAAGATGGCGTCGAGGCCCCACAAGTTCCTTTCCACTATTGCGTTCCTATGGCTGCTGACCCCACTGGCCTGGGCCGCCACCGCCACCGAACAGCTGCAAGGCATCATCGACGACCACTGGCAATACAGCCTCAAGGAAGACCCCATCACCGCCGGCCGCATGGGCGTGCCCGACTACAACGACCGCTTGCCCGGCGTGTCCCCGCAAGACCGCACCCGCCGCCTGAAGGCCGAACAGGAATTCCTCGTCCGCCTGGAACAGATAGACGCAACACAGCTGAGCGAATCCGAGCGCGTCAACCGCGACCTGCTCACCTGGGTGCTGCGCAATTCCACTGAGTCCAACCAGCTGTTCCTCGACCGCATCCCCTTCAACACCTTCTACAGCTTCTGGGCCGCCGCCCTGGAGGCCAACGACGGCCTGGCCATGACCAAGGCCAGGGACTACGAGGACTACATAGCGCGCATCCAGGATTTCGGCCGCTACTTCGACGAGAACATCGCCAATATGCGCAAGGGCATCAAGGACGGCTTCGTGCTGCCGAAGATCGTCGTCGAAGGCGTGGCGCCGACGGTGCGCGCCCAGGTCAAGGACGACCCGAAGAAGAGCAAGCTCTACCAGCCCTTCGAAAACATGCCCGATTCCATTTCGCAGAAGGAACAGCAGCGCCTGCGCGCCAGGGCCCAGAGAGCGATCGAGGCATCCGCCATCCCCGCCTTCGCCCGCGTAGCCGACTTCCTCGAGGGCGACTATATGAAAGCCGCCACCGACACCCTCGCCGCCGAAGACCTGCCCGGCGGTGAGGACTACTACCGCCACGCCATCAAAACCTACGTCACCCTGGACATGGACCCGGCGGAAATCCACCGGATTGGCCTCAGTGAAGTGAAGCGCATCCGCGCGGAAATGGATCAGCTGATCGAGGAGAGCGGCTTCGACGGCGACTTCGAGGAATTCACCAAATTCCTGCGCACCGACCCCCAGTTCTACGCCAAGACACCGAAGGACCTGCTCAAGGAAGCGGCCTACATCGCCAAGAAGATCGACTACCAGCTGCCGCAATTCTTCGGCAAGCTGCCGCGCCTGCCCTACGGCGTGGTGCCGGTGCCGGACGAAATCGCCCCCAACTACACCACCGCCTCCTACAACCCGGCCGCCATCGGCGGCACCCGCGGCGGCGCCTACTGGGTCAACACCCACGCCCTGGACCAGCGCCCCCTGTACGAACTGCCGGCCCTGACCCTGCACGAAGCCGTCCCCGGCCACCACCTGCAGGGCGCCCTGAGCCAGGAACTGGAAAACGTCCCCGACTTCCGCCGCAACCTCTACCTCAGCGCCTTCGGCGAGGGCTGGGCCCTCTACTCCGAGCGTCTGGGCAAGGAGATGGACGAACTCTACACCACCCCATACGAAAACTTCGGCCGCCTAAGTTACGAAATGTGGCGCGCTGCCCGCCTGGTGATCGACACCGGCATCCACTCCCAGGGCTGGACCCGCCAGCAGGCCCTCGACTTCCTCGCCGACAACACCTCCCTGTCACAAGCCAACGTGCGCGCCGAGGTGGACCGCTATATCTCCTGGCCGGGGCAGGCGCTGTCTTACAAGATGGGGGAGATCAAGATTCGGGAGTTGCGGGAGAAGGCTGAGAGGGAGCTTGGGGATAAGTTTGATTTGCGCGAGTTTCATGATTCGGTGTTGGCGAATGGGGCGCTGCCGATGGAGATGTTGGAAGCACGGATGGATCAGTTTATTGCTGAAGCAAAAAAATCATAGATGAGCATAAAATAGCCTACCGATCTTCGGTGGGCTACTTTAAAAGGAATGCTCGATTAACCGAAATTTAAGTCACTACCACTAAGAATTACGCATCTATCACTTCACTCAGGAAATAAGTGATCGACCGATCAAAAAAACAGCGGAACTTTCGATGTCTGATCTAAATTATCTCATAAAAAAGCTCTCTGCCTTTCGCGATGAGCGAGACTGGGCTCAATTTCACGACCCCAAAAACCTGGCCATTGCACTTTCTATAGAGGCAGCTGAACTAAATGAGCTATTTCTCTGGAAGAACAGTGCAGAGGAGTTGGAAGGGGTTGATATAGACGAGATCGCTGACGAGCTTGCTGACGTCTTGGCTTATGCGTTTCTACTATCTGATCGGCTGAATCTTGATCCGATAAAAATCGTAAGTAATAAAATCCAGAAGAACGCACAAAAATATCCCGTTGACAAAGTGAAGGGTAGTGCAAAAAAATATAGTAAGTATCAGGGTAAATAAATGATCGTCTACTCCAACAGTAAGGCGCGGTTTCTAAGGGATGTGGCTTCTGAAAATATAGAAAGTGTCGTTTTTTCTGCTGTCAACGAAAAATTGGGTCTTAGAGTTTCTAAGAGTGAATTGCGATCTTGGCGGAATTCTCTCACTCATATGTCAAATGTGTTGTCCGCGCAAGAAATTCCTGATAATGCAGGAATAGCGATTGAATATAATATTCCACTTACTTCAAAACGTATTGACTTCATTATAACCGGTACTAATGACGCGCACGAGCAAACAGCGGTAATAATCGAATTAAAACAATGGGCAGAGGTAGATGTAAGCGATTTGGATGCCATCGTTAAAACTCGTCTTGGTGGTGGCATTCGAGAAACTAGTCATCCCTCCTATCAGGCATGGAGTTATGCCGCACATATCGAAGATTACAATGAAACTGTCCGAAATGAATCGATAAGACTTGTTCCGTGTGCCCATTTGCATAACCTTACCAAAAGTGATGCAGTGAATGATGTCAGATATGCAGAGCACACTCAGAAAGCGCCAGTATTTATCGCCGGCGACTTCGCTAAGCTACAGAAATTTTTGGCCCAGCATATTCGTTATGGTGACGATACGGATCTGATGTATCGCATCGAGCACGGACGTATCAAGCCTTCGAAAAGTCTCGCAGATATGCTGACTTCTATGATGCAAGGCAACGAAGAGTTTCGCCTGCTCGATGAGCAAAAATTAATTTACGAACATGCTATAAATACAGCGGTACAGGCTCACCAAAATAATAAGAAACAAGTCATCATCGTCAAAGGCGGCCCTGGTACTGGAAAGTCGGTAATCGCCATAAATTTACTAATAAAAGCAACGGGCAGGGAGCTGGTCGCACAATATGTCTCACGAAATTCTGCGCCCCGTGAGGTGTTCCAGGCCAAACTTGCAAGCACAATAACCAAGACCCGCATAAACAATCTGTTTAAAGGATCCGGCACGTTTACGGAATCCCCGAGTAATTTTTTTGATCTGCTAATTGTCGATGAGGCGCATCGATTAAATGAGAAGTCGGGCATGTTTAGCAATAAAGGGGAGAACCAAGTTAAAGAAATTATCAACGCTGCAAAATGTTCAATCTTTTTTATCGACGAATCACAGCGTGTGCATATCAAAGATATAGGTTCAAGAGCGGAGATAAAGCAATGGGCACTATTTCATGGCGCCCAGGTAAGCGAGTTTGAACTAAAATCACAGTTTCGCTGTAATGGCTCAGATGCCTATCTGGCTTGGCTCGACAATACCCTGCAAATACGAGAGACGGCCAACTTTAAATTAACCAAAGATGAATTTAATCTTCAAGTGGTCGATTCTCCGGAGGAGTTAGAAAATAAGATTCGCGAGCGAAACCGGATCAATAACAAAGCCCGTATGGTGGCGGGTTATTGTTGGGACTGGAAGAGTAAGAAAGATCCGTTGGCATATGATATCTCCTTCGACGGACATGATTTTGCAGCCAGGTGGAATCTGGCCTCACAGGGTATGCATTGGATTATTCACGAAGACTCAGTGAACGAAGTGGGGTGCATTCACACGTGCCAGGGCCTGGAACTTGATTATGTAGGCGTAATCATCGGTCCGGATATGATTGTGCGCAAAGGAAAAGTAATCACAGATGGGCTCGAGCGGTCGAAGCATGATCAAACGTTAAAAGGTTATAAAAACATGCTCAAGAGTAAGCCTGCTCTTGCGAAAGCGCTTGCCGGTGAAATCATAAAAAACACCTACCGCACCTTGTTAACACGTGGCCAGAAAGCTTGTTATGTTTATAGTGCAGATTCCGAAACGAGAGACTATTTAAAGTCACGTTTGCAGTCTCATAAATCTACATCGCCTATTTCATACGAACTAAAACGCGAAATCGTAAATCTTGCCCGCCATGATCGCTCCATGGTTGCGGAGTGTGCAAAGAAATATCAGCTTGAAGAAGCTGATATACGTACATGGGTTGCTAAAGTAGAAGCTGCGGAAAAATATGCCTTGGAAGAGTAATGTGCTGATACATATGTTAGAGTATTTTTCAGGCTGTGCTAAATGTGAAAACTGAATGATAATTTTTTTTCAGGAAGGCGTTCGTCATTTTAACTAGTTGTAGATATAGGCAAAAAATTTACTTTGACGCACATATCTCAGATTATGATCCGTCAGCAAGTGCTGTCTTTCAAAGTGAGGAAGCTCAATATTCGGGAGTTGAGGGAGAAGGGAATCGATGGCTAGGGGAATTTGCCACTTTCTATGCTAAAAGTGAGCATAGAGCGGTTTAAGTTTTGCGTATACAATGAGGAAAAAAAAGGGCTCAAATATTTACTCTATCAGAAAGTTTTTATGTCTTCACTCATAAGTAAATGATTGTCAATTTTGAAGCATTTACTTCGTCTACCTAAACGAAGAACGCTTTCAGAAAAACAAAGATCACGATAATAACTTGATGCTTTTTTAAAAAGTAAGTGAGATGACTATGCGATTTCGAAGTCTAGAAAAATGGAGTTTGAGTGCTGAGATAGATGGATTGATTTTCTTCGCGCAAAGAGCGGAGGAGTTACTATTTGACTATACCGTGGATAGCTACAAGCCAATGTCTCTAAGTGCTCCTTTTTTGTGTCAAGAAGCCGTTAGTGTTATCGGCGATATAAAAAGAGGATTATTAGATAAAGGTAATCTTTCTCCAATATTGGAAGAACTTCTCTGGAGCATTAAAAACGACCCTGTAGCGAAATCACTTACTGATCTACCGTATGAGAAATACATACTGTGTTCTGATGAATCACCTATAGATGATGTTGAATTAAAATTGTCGGTTCTGAGGAGGACTTTGGATTCTTATCGTTATCTAGATAAATGTATTACATTTTTGTACAAATCACTCGTTGAAAATCAAAAAAAAGATATAGATAGCTTTGCTAAGCTATTTTTTACATGTCTTATAAATTTAGGTATGAGCAAATCCTATCTATATCAAAAGACAATCGATTATTTTTATGTTGGGAGAGAGCCTGAAAAAATATCGAACATAAATTCATTCGAAGAATATATAAGTTTTATATACCCAAAGAGTCATAAGTTTGAAATTTACTTTTGGGTGTCAGGGCTCATAGATGTAGTGTCTGAATCTACAGAAGCATTCAGAATAGAAGTGCTTGAAAACTTACCGTTGGATCTTGCGGAAAAAATTCCTGTGGAAAAAGGAGAGATTCCCTCAATTACCTATAAGAAGGTGGCAAAAGTGTCGGGCTTTAGGGCGCTAGATTGGTATTCTGCCAAGGAAATTGCCGAATCAAAGCTCGCTCGTCTTAGAGATCTCTATAATCTTTACCATCATAAATCAAAAATTGAATGGGATGAAAAAGTTTTAGTTGTCCAGTGTTGTGAAGAAGAACCTAGAACATTAGGTTTATTGCGCAGTCCTATAGAAAAGATAGAGGATGAGCGTCCTGAACAGGCCTCGAGAAAACTTAATCGTATGCTAAAGAATTTTCGTCTGTCTCGCGAAAGTTTCGAAAAGTTTAATAGGGCTGTAGACTTTCATAGTTTGAGCGCTAATTCAAGAGATGTTGAAAATCAACTTTTAAACCTTTGGATCGGGTTGGAGACAATCACTCCTACTCATTCAGGTCCAGCAAAAATATCGCAGGTTTGTGATGGTGTAATGCCATTTTTGTCTATTATGTATATCAGGCGCTTGATAGGTGTTCTTACAAAAGACTTACTTCGGTGGGATAGACGTACAGTTATTAGAGTTTTAAAAAAGGTACCTGCGGAAAAAGGTGCTAGCCTGATTGAAAAGGTTGCAATACTTCTATGTGATGCCAAGTGTGAAGAAATAAGAAAAGAGTTGTACGAGAATTTAAAGGATTTTCATTTGCTTCGTTTTAGAGTTTTTTCATTAAATGAAAAACTAAGCTCTCCTAAAAAGTTGGTTTATTTTGTGGAAGAGCATGAAAAGAAAGTGGTTTGGCAAATACAGCGTATATATAGAAGTAGAAATCTACTTGTTCATTCAGGAAAAACACTTCAGTACCTTCCTAGTTTAGTTGAAAATGCGCATGATTATTTTGATCAAGTTGTTTTTATATTCATTCGGATGTGCATCGGACCCTATTCTATAAAAACAATCGATCAGGCGTTTGAATTGGCAAAAATTACTCGTCGTAAGTTAATGAAAGAGCTAAAAGAAGTAGAAGAATTTGACAGAGAGTCTGCCATGATTTTAGTAAATGACTACAACTTTATGAGCTTTAAATAATTTCGATTGTCATAGCAATTTGACTCAGAAATGAGCTTCTAAAAATTAGGAAAAATATTCATTTCATAATTTAATAGTGGGAGATGGTAATCATGGATTCTGAAGCAATGTCAATAATCTTTGGGTTGCTTAGTGCAATTGGTTGCTCTCTAAAAGTTGCGGGGATTATTTCAAAGAGAAATATTGGGACCGGTAGATTAACTATACCAGCTCTTAATTCTATACACTCTAAAATATATTCGTATGTTTTTGCTTCATCAACTTGGTTGCTATTAGTTCTAGTTTGGTTTTTAGCGTTTTCACCATATGGGATTGCTTTGAATCGCAGGGAGGGGCATCAGTTACTGGCCATTTTTTTATCTTTTCCTGTAGTCGTTGCCTTTATTTTTTCATTAAAAAAGTTATTTTTTGATCACCAACCAGAAGGCTGACAATCTGATGTTCTCAAAGGCGTCGCATCTTCGACAAGATGTTCCTCATTCAAAGCTTTTCAAGTTCATGCAGTGGTATGCATACGAGAAATTTTCAATAAGAGAAAAGGGGAATGCTACATACCAATTATTTCTGTTGATATTAAGCATTTATATCCTGATAGTTGTGTTTGTTGAGACGTTTTTTGTTTCTAATCGAGAGATATCAATTGTTTTGCAAAGGATTGACCTGTGTGTCTGTATGATATTTCTTGCGGATTTTTTCATTAATTTTTTCACGGCTAAACATAAGTGGATATACTTGAAATGGGGTTGGGTTGACCTTTTGTCTTCCATTCCTATGGTAGAGCCACTTCGATGGGGGAGGTTGGCTAGAGTGGTTCGAATTTTTCGATTCTTTCGGACGGTAAAATCTCTTAAAATTCTTATTGTAACTATCCAACGCAGTAAATTTCAAAGTCTAACATTGATAGTCATATTAGTTACTTTTATAGCTTATACGGTATGCACAAGTTTAATACTTGAGCTCGAAAAAGATTATGCTAACGGAATTGATACCGCGAATGAGGCTCTTTGGTGGGCATTTCTAAACATCATGAACTCAAAATTTTCCACAAGTCAAGTGCAATCATCTGGTGGCGTAATTGTTACCGTCATATTAAATAAAGTTGGACTACTGCTATTTGCATACGTCAATGCCATTGTAATAGCTTGGTTAGTGCAAAAGAGAAGTGATATTAAGAACGGGCAAATATTGACAAAGGAAGTTTAATTCCGGCCCGCCCACGCTGGAGAGTGTAAACGTGCCAGCAGCAGTTTATCCCATATGAGCAAAAGCTCTCTGGTGTGGACTTTTATTTTGTGTTTTCTTTAATTCGTAATGATCAGAGTAATAATAAATAGAAATATTTATACATGCCGATCGGTATAATAAAAGCTTTATTTTAAGATCGTTTTTTGACTAGTGCTGTACTCGATAGCGCATGAATAGAATATCGCGTCCTTGGCGTCGATAAGTGTGGAATCGATCGAAAATTGTAGACGGCTGTTCATCTTCGTCTACTTCTACAAATCCCAACGACAGGTAAAATGGCGCTAGGTGTTGGTAGGGGAAAGTGAAGGTTCGATCGTCAAAAGCCTCCGCCATGCTGTTCAGCAGCAGCCGGGCGACACCTTGATCACGGTACTCTTTCGCTACAGCTACCCCGGCTAGTAATTGGCTCTCGCTTAACTGCTTCAGGCAACCACAGGCAATGATATGCTTCTGCCTGTCCCTGATTACCATACAGGGATCATGCCGCCGCGCTTTGCCGCGGAATTTATGTGTGCGGTAAAATTTGTTGGCCAGCGGTATCTCTGCTTCAGAGAGCCAGTGCGCCGAAAACTTCTGATTGTCACTCATCTATGCCGCGCCAAATCTGCCCTACCTGCCAGCGCCCGCTGAAAGTTTGTTACTGCAGCGCACTGGTTCATATCGCCAATCGGATCAAGGTGCTGATCATACAGCACCCCCTGGAACAGAAGCACCCGTTCAACACCGGGCGCATGGCGCATCTGTGCCTGGACAACAGTGAGCTGGTGGTGGCGGAGAGCCTGTCCGAGGCGGAGCTGGCGCGGTTGCTGGCGCCGCGGTCGGCTTTGCTCTATCCGTCGTTGGAGTGGCTGCCGGTGGTGGAGCGGGTGGAGGCCGGCTCGGCGCGGGCCCAGGCGCTGGAGCAGCTGGTGGTGATTGATGCCAGCTGGCGGAAGTCGAAGAAGATGTTGCATCTGCATCCGGTGTTGCAGGGGTTACCGCGGGTTAGTTTTGAGGGGGAGTTGCGGTCGAATTATCGGGTTCGGCGGTCTTCGTTGCCCAATAGCCTGTCGACGTTGGAGAGTATTGTGGTGGCTATGGGGGCGTTGGAGCCGGAGGGGGAATTTTTGGGGATGTTGGGGGCGTTTGAGAGGATGGTTTTGTTGCAGGGGGGTTGGGGTGACGGGGGCGGATCGGACGGGTAGATGTGGCCCGGGGGGGGCGTGCCTGGAATTGGCGTTGGTGGTGGCGTCGGGTTTGATCGCGGCCAACGGCCGCTCCTACAGAGGGTGTGGTGGGTGGGGGGGAAAATCGGGATAATGCCGGCCCTCAGTTCCTCTCAGCTTATAGGCTCGCCACAGCCTTCAGCCCCGCACTAGCGAGACAGTCCCGCAATGGAAATCAACGTCAATTTTCTCGATAACCTGCGCCTTGAAGCCAAGTTTGACGACTTCACGGTCATCACCGATCAGCCGATCCGCTACAAGGGCGACGGCTCGGCGCCCAGTCCGTTCGACTACTTCCTGGCATCCTCTGCGCTCTGTGCGGCCTATTTTGTGCTTGTTTACTGCAAGGCGAGGGATATTCCGACCCACAATATCCGCCTGTCGCAGAACAATATTGTCGATCCGGAAGACCGCTATAACCAGATCTTCAAGATCCAGGTGGAGCTGCCGGAGGATATCTCCGAGAAGGACCGGCAGGGCATTCTGCGTTCCATCGACCGCTGTACGGTCAAGAAGGTGGTGCAGACGGGCCCGGAGTTCCAGATAGAGACGGTGGAGAACCTGGCCGAGGACGCCCAGGCGCTGCTGATGGTGCAGCCGGACGCCGAGCACAGCACCTTTATCGAGGGCAAGGATCTGCCGCTGGAGCAGACCATCGCCAATATGACGAAGATACTGGCGGATCTCGGCATGAAGATCGAGATCGCCTCCTGGCGCAATATCGTGCCGCATGTGTGGTCGCTGCATATCCGCGATGCGGCCTCGCCCATGTGCTTTACCAACGGCAAGGGCGCCACCAAGGAGGCGGCCCTGTGTTCGGCGCTGGGGGAGTTTATCGAGCGGCTGAACTGCAACTTCTTCTACAACGACCAGTACTTCGGCGAGGAGATAGCCCACAGCGACTTCGTGCATTACCCGAATGAAAAGTGGTTTGCGCCGGGGCCGGACGACGCGCTGCCGGCGGGCATCCTGGATGACTACACGCTGCCCATCTACAACCCGGACGGCGAGCTCAGGGCCTCCAACCTGATCGACACCAACTCCGGCCGCGCCGACCGCGGCATCTGCGCCCTGCCGTTTGTGCGCCAGTCCGACGGCGAGACGGTGTATTTCCCCTCCAACCTGATCGAGAACCTGTTCCTCAGCAACGGCATGAGCGCCGGCAATACGCTGGCCGAGGCGCAGGTGCAGTGCCTGTCGGAGATCTTCGAGCGGGCGGTGAAGAGGGAGATCATCGAGCAGGAAATCGCGCTGCCGGACGTGCCGCGCGCAGTGCTGGAGAAGTACCCGGACATCCTCGAGGGCGTCGAGGCGCTGGAAAAGCAGGGCTTCCCGATCCTGGTCAAGGACGCGTCCCTGGGCGGCCGCTTCCCGGTGATGTGCGTGACGCTGATGAACCCGCGCACCGGCGGTGTCTTCGCCTCCTTCGGCGCCCACCCGAGCTTCCAGGTGGCGCTGGAGCGGAGCCTCACCGAACTGCTGCAGGGCCGTAGCTTCGAGGGCCTGAACGACGTGCCCCCGCCCACCTTCAACAGCCAGGCGGTGACCGAGCCCAATAACTTTGTCGAGCACTTTATCGATTCCACCGGCGTGGTGTCCTGGCGCTTCTTCAGTGCCAGTGCCGAATACGAGTTCTGCGAGTGGGATTTCACCGGCGATCACACCGAGACCAACCGGGAAGAGGCCAGCGACCTGTTCAGGATCCTCGAGGAACTGGGCAAGGAAGTGTACCTGGCCACTTACGAAGACCTGGGCGCACCGGCCTGCCGCATCCTGGTGCCGGGTTATTCCGAAGTCTACCCGGTGGAGGACCTGATCTGGGACAACACCAACAAGGCCCTGGACTACCGCGAGGATATCCTCAACCTGCATTCCCTCGGCGATGAGCAACTGGAAGATCTGGTGGAGCGCCTGGAGGAGAGCCAGATCGACAACTACGAGACCATCATCACCCTGATCGGCGTCGAGTTCGATGAGAACACCGTGTGGGGACAGCTGACGGTGCTGGAACTGAAGCTGCTGATCTATCTGGCGCTGCAGCGCCACGAGGAGGCGCTGGAACTGGTGGAGACCTTCCTGCAGTACAACGACAACACCGTTGAGCGCGGCCTCTTCTACCAGGCGGTGAATGCGGGGCTGGAAATTGTGCTCGATGACGAGCTCGAGCTGGGCGATTACATTGCCAATCTGCGGCGGATGTTTGGTGAGGAGGTGATGGATGCGGTGGTGGGCTCAGTGGATGGCAGTGTGCGCTTCCATGGGCTGACACCGACCAATATGCAGCTGGAGGGGCTGGATAAGCACCTGCGGCTGATCGAGAGTTACAAGAAGCTGCATGCGGCGCGGGCGGCGAAGGCGGGAATCTCCGAATCACGCTAATTCGTCACTCCGGCGCAGGCCGGAGCCCAGGGAAAGCTACGGGGTATCTGGATTCCGGCCTGCGCCGGAATGACGATTTTCAGGATGCGGCGCGGGCGGCGAGGGCGGGAATCTCCGAATCACGCTAATTCGTCACTCCGGCGCAGGCCGGAGCCCAGGGAAAGCTACGGGGTATCTGGATTCCGGCCTGCGCCGGAATGACGATATTCAGGATGCGGTGCGGGCGGCGAAGGCGGGAGTCTCCGAATCACACTGATTCGTCACTCCGGCGCAGGCCGGAGCCCAGGGAAAGCTACGGGGTATCTGGATTCCGGCCTGCGCCGGAATGACGATGTTCAGGATGCGGTGCGGGCGGCGAGGGCGGGAATCTCCGAATCACGCTAATTCGTCACTCCGGCGCAGGCCGGAGCCCAGGGAAGGCTACGAGGTATCTGGATTCCGGCCTGCGCCGGAATGACGATATTCAGGATGCGGTGCGGGCGGCCAGGGCGGGAATCTCCGAATCACGCTAATTCGTCACTCCGGCGCAGGCCGGAGCCCAGAGAAAGCTACGGGGTATCTGGATTCCGGCCTGCGCCGGAATGACGATAGTTAGAGGTGCCCAGGGAAGGGGCTAACCGCTCATGCATCCACCCGATACTCGCGCATCGCTTCCTCGATTTTCCGCTGTACCAGCGCGCGCTCCCGTTCCAGCTCCCGCTGCAGTTCCTCTTCGCTGGGCAAGACGGTCAGATATTTGGAGGCGAAGAGTTGCTGGCTGTCTTTGAGCACTGAATACTGCGCCACCGTGTGGTTGTGCTCACTGCAGAGTATCAGGCCAATGGTGGGGTTGTCGTCCGGGCCGCGTTTCCGCTCTTCGTAAAGCCGCACGTACATATCCATCTGGCCGACGTCCTGGTGCGTAAGCCTGTTCATCTTCAGGTCCACCAGAACGAAGCATTTCAGGGTGTAGTTGTAGAACACCAGGTCGACATAGTAATTGCCATCCTCGGTGCGGATACGCTGTTGCCGCTCGACGAACGCGAAGCCCTTGCCCAGCTCCAGCAGGAACCGCTGCAGGTTGCTGATGATGCCCTGTTCGAGATTGCTCTCCTGGTAAGGTTCACTTTCCAGATTCAGGAAATCGAGGATATAGGGATCGCGCAGGTAGTCTCTGGGATCTTCGGCGAGGGGCGCCGTCTTCTCCCGGGCCTCGGACTCCACCGGGGCCCTGTCCTTGCTGGAGAGCAGGCGCTCGTAGTAGAGCACGCCAATCTGGCGTTCCAGGGCGCGGACACTCCAGCCCTCCCTCGCAGCTTCCTGCATGTACCAGCTACGGGCATTGGGGTTCGGCACCCGGGCTAGAATGTTGTAGTGGGACCAGCTCAATTCGAGAGACAGTGTCTCTCGAATTGGGAAAGCGTCGTAGAATCGCCGCATATTGCGCAAGTTAGTGACGTCGAACCCCTTGCCGAACCGACCTGTCAGCCGTTCAGACAGGTGTTTGAGCTGTCCCTTGCCATAGGCCGCACGCCGTTCACCGCACTGTTCGTGCTCCAGTATCAGTCGTCCTATGTGCCAGTACGTCTGCACCATGGCCGTGTTTACACTGCGCTGGAGCTGGTGGCGGGCTTGCTCGACCAGCTGACTGATTTCCTCAAACAGGTCGTCGGACTGGGGCAGCTTGTCCATGGCTCTGTTCCCTCGAGTGGTTTTACAACCTTTTATAGTTCCGATTACGAATCGAGAACATTTTGCAGGCGTGGAGCTATTGTTTCCACCACCGCAAAAACTCCGTCCCCACCGCCTGCTGCGGCAGCGAATGCCGTTCTTCCTCGATCTCCTGTTCCTTTTCCATTTCGGTAACCCGCTCATTGGCAGCGGCGAACCAGGCGGCGGGGTCGGCGGCTCCCTTGTCCAGCGCATCGCCGTACAGCGCCGCACTGAACCAGGTGCGCTCGGAGTCATCCCCGCAACCAAAGGAGGTGCGGTCCGCAGCGGCGGAGGTGAATATTGCGCGCTCGGGGCTGGCCAGTGCATTTTTCCACAGGCCGGAATAGCAGGCGGAGACCACGATCCACTGGTGGCGTGCCTTCAGGCCGTCCAGCCACTGTTTGCCGTCCGCCACCGACAGGTCGTTCAGCGGCAGTTTCTGTTCGGCCAGCTTGAAGTCCCCGTCCTTGCCGCCGTGGCTGACCAGGTGCACCAGCAGCAGGTCCTCTTCCGGGTCCATAACGGCATCCAGTGCCTTGAGGCTTTCGCGCACGCTGGTGCGGGTGGCCAGCGGGAATCTGTCGCCGCCGCCGTTGGAGAGGTGCAGCTGCCGCTGCTCAACATCGAAAACGCTGCCGAGCCTTTCCGACACCCAGCCCACCTCCTTGGCAAACACGGGTGAGGTGCCGTCGCCGCCGACGATCAGCAGGTAGACATCGCGCACGCCGGGCCGCTGCGGGGCCAGTGAGGCGAGCAGGGATTGCAGGCGGTCGGATTCGGAGTAGAGGCGCGCTTCCACGGCCGCCTTCTGTTGTCGGTCATTGCCGCGCCAGGCCTGCTTGCTGGGGTAATACTGGCCGGAGACGAAATAGCCCGCTTCCTCCAGTGGCTCGCCCTTGTCATCCACGCGGATGCGCACACCCTGGCCATTGGCTTCGCCGTATTCGAAGGTGGCCCGGATAATGGTGCCGTCCGGCTGGGTCAGCTCCCCCTCGCCGGCGTAATAGGAGTACTCAAAACCGCCCTGGTAGCGGTAGCCCTGTTCGTCCCGGTAGCTGCCCTCCACCAGGTGGCCATTCTCGAAGGTGCCCTCGTAGTGGGCGCCCTCGGTGGTTGACCGGTGCCCCTGGCCGTGGGGCTGCCAGTCCAGGAACTCTCCCTCGTAGGCTTCCCCGTTCTCCCAGGTGGCGGAACCTTTTACCAGCTCTCCCTGCCGGAATTGCCCCTCCCAGGCGGCCTCTCCACAGTCGTAGCGACCGCTGCCGTTCAGGTCGCCGTCGAGGAATTCCCCCTCGTAGATACAGCCATCGCCGTAATCAAAACGCCCCCGACCAGTCATCCGGCCCTGCCGGAACTCTCCCTCGTAGCTGCGGCCGTCCGGCCACGTCAGCTTGCCCTGGCCCTGAAACAGGCCGTTCTCGAGATCGCCGCTATACACGGAACCATCCGGCAGGGCGGTGCCGCCGCCGAACTGTGTCGGCTCGCAGCCGGTGAGTAGCAATAGCAGCGCGGGCAGCAGGAGTGGGTGGGGTAAGGAGATGTGATTCATTCCCGGATCCATCATTCTGATCATTGGCGCCAGACTAGCAGATAGACACCTATCCCGCTTGCGGAACCAAAGTGCCAAGTTGGATGCGCCTCCTGAGATTTTCGGTAACCTGCAATTGAATTCTCCTTCCAATCGTTCATAGTCATACCGAAACGACAAAAAGATGGTGAGAATCATGGCTCTCGATTACGCGCTCCTCGATGTATTCGCCGATGCACCTTTCCAGGGCACCCAGATCCCGGTGGTCAATCTGGATGGGAAGGCGCTCGATGACGACGGCAAAATGGCCATCGCCAGCGAATTCCAGCAGACCCAGACGGTATTTATGGAACCGGGCAACGGTGCCGGGCCGGCCAGTGTGTTCAGCAGCCGGGGCCGGGAACTGTTCGGTGCCCATACCATTCTGGCTGCCTCTCACGCGGCCTTTGAAATGGGGCTGGCCCAGGACGAGGGCCGCTTCGCCTCCTTCCTGCTCAAACAGAACGACCAACTGATCGAGAGTTTTATCGACAAGGGGGAAACCGGCCCCGGCGCCATACAGTTCGCGCGCACCCTGAGCCCCACCACGGATCGCTACACCCCGGAAATTCCCCGCCTGGCGGCGGCGCTGAACATCGACGAAAAACACATTGCCTTCAGCAAGTACAAGCCCCTGGTGGTCAGTGTGGACACGCCGACCCTGATCGTGCCCTTTACCCGCCCGGAGCATGTGATGGCTGCCAGCCTCAACCCCGATCGCTGGGGGGAGCTGTGCGGCGATGTGTACACGTCGGAGCTGTTCCTGTTCGCCCCGGGTTCCATTACCGGTTCCTCCCAGTTCCACGGTCGCCTGCTCAACCTGGATACGCCCCGCGGCACCTTTCCGCCCATCGGCAATGTGATGCCGGAATTCGTGGCCTATCTGGCCGAGCAGCCGGACACCGCGGCCGGTACCCACACCTTCGCCATAGACCGCGGCAGCGAGAGCAGTCGTAAGAGCGTGTTGCACGTGGAGTTCGACAAGAAGCCGGGCAGGGAGGTGCGCTGTCGCATCGGCGGCAATGTGATCAAGATAGGCGTCGGCAGCCTGCTGTATCCCTGAACGCCGCTCTTTCGTCGAGCTGTCATACTTCTCGGCTAGGCTGTGAAGTCACTTTTGATAACCAGAACAAGACAGACGTGACAACCGTGAACAGACTCACCCGACGCAATTTCATCAGGGCCGCCCTGGCCGCCTCCGGCGGCGTACTGGTATCCACCCCGCTGCAGGCGATGACCCGCCCCGAGCTGCCCTCCGAGGTCACCTTCGAGCACGGCGTCGCCAGCGGTGACCCGCTGCAGGATGCGGTGATCCTCTGGACCCGGGCCACGCCGCTCAAAAACCGTGCGCCGGCGGGGCCGGTAAAGGTCACCTGGGAGCTGGCCCGGGACAGCGCGTTCACCGACGTTTTGCGCCGCGGCAGCGTCGAAACGGATCTCGCCCGGGACTACACCATCAAGATCGACGTGCGCGGCCTAAAGCCGGGCAGCCGCTACTTCTACCGCTTTGTCGGCGCCAGCGAACAGAGCCCGGTGGGTCGCACCAGGACCCTGCCCGAGGATGATGTGGAACAGGTGAAGCTGGCGGTTTTCTCCTGCTCCAACTATCCCGCCGGTTATTTCAATGCCTACCAACTGGCCGCGCAGAGCGACGACTGGGACGCAGTGCTGCACCTGGGGGATTACATCTACGAATACCCCGCCGACGGCTACGCCACCGAGCGCTCGGTGGAAATCGGTCGCGCGCTGCCGGAGGACAACGGCGGCGAGATACTGACCCTGACCGACTACCGCAAGCGCTACGCCCTCTACCGTACCGATGTGGGCCTGCAGGCACTGCACGCGGCAGCGCCCTTTATCGCCGTATGGGACGACCACGAGATCACCAACGACACCTGGAAAGGCGGTGCGCAAAACCACAACGAGGGCGAGGGCGATTTCTTCGCCCGCCGCGCCGCCGCGGTGCAGGCCTACTACGAATGGCTGCCGATCCGTCCGCCGCAGGGAGAGCGGAATCCGCAGATCTACCGCAGCTTCCGCTTCGGCGACCTGGTGGACCTGCACATGCTCGACACCCGCGTGATCGGCCGCGACCGGCAGATAGACTTCGCCGCCTATATCGGCGAGGACGGCGCTTTCGACGGCCGCGCCTTTACCGCGGCGCTGGCAGACCCGGAGCGCTCCCTGCTCGGCCAGAGCCAGCTGGCCTGGCTGGAGAAAACCCTGGAAAAATCCAGTGGCCACTGGCAGCTGCTGGGCCAGCAGGTGCTGATGGGCAGGATGCACCTGCCGGCGGAAATCATGATGAACTTCGCCTCCGGAAGGAAAAAGAAAGACCCCACCCCCGAGCTGGTGGCACTGAAGGCGGCCAGCCTCAAGGGCGAACCGCTGAGCGATGCCCAGCGCGCGCGACTGCAACAGCTGCTGCCCTACAACCTGGACGCCTGGGACGGTTACGCGGTGGAGCGCGAGGCGCTGTACCAGCGGGTGAGCCAGTTGCAAAAGAACCTGGTGGTGGTGGCGGGGGATACCCACAATGCCTGGTTCAACCACCTGACGGATATCGGAGGCCGCCTGGTGGGCCTGGAGTTCGCCGCGCCCAGCGTCTCCTCGCCGGGGATGGAAAGCTACCTCAAGCTGGACGACAAGGCCGCCGCTGAACTGGCCCAGGGCCTGTCGGTACTGATCGACGACCTGCAGTACTGCAATCTGCACCAGCGCGGCTATATGGCGCTGACCTTCCGTAGGGATCAGGTGCAGGCGGAGTGGAAGTACATCGACAATATCCTCAGCACCGAGTTTGCCGAGGCCGGCAGCCACCGGGTGGTACATAGCCTGGGCTGATCCGCACTTCCCGAACTAAACCCCATTCGTCACTCCGGCGCAGGCCGGAGTCCAGGTGCCACAGAACTGGATACCGGCCTGCGCCGGTATGACGAGTGCACTCTGCAGGAGTCCGATTTGTAGGATGGGCAAAGGAGCGCAGCGACGTGCCCATCTTCCGCGGTGCTGATGGGCACGCTTCGCTTTGCCCATCCTACTGCTGCTCGTCTCTCCTCCTCTGGTTCCCCCTCATATCAACTTCCCGGCATCGCGAAAATTGCATTCGCTCTACTCATGTAATAACGTAAGTTACATGAAAAGAGACAGCAGACTATCCGGCGTACTCCACGTGCTCCTGCATATGGCAGAGACCGAAGGCCCGGTCACCTCCAAGGCCCTGGCGGGCGTGATGCAGACCAACCCGGTGGTGATCCGGCGCATCCTGGGCGGGCTGCGCAAGCAGGGGCTGGTGCAGTCCGAAAAGGGCCACGGCGGCGGCTGGCGGCTGGCCCGCGACCTGGAGTCCGTCACCCTGTACGACATCCACCTCGCCCTGGGCGCGCCCGGCGTACTGGCCCTCGGCAATCGCACCGAATCCCCCGGCTGCCTGGTGGAGCAGGCCGTCAATGCGGCCATGGACGACGCCTTCGAGGCGGCGGAGACGCTGCTGCTGAACCGCTTCCGCACCATCACCCTGGCGGCCCTGAGCCGGGATTTCCATCGACGCAAAACAAGCCGCGGCCAGAGTGTGTCGCGCGCAGGCGATGCCTGCGGGAGAAATACCGCCGGTGAAGGCACACAATCGGAGACTTGAGATGCAGCGAGATTTGATACGCAAAGCGTTTGACCAGCAGGCCGCCGGCTACGACAGGCAGTGGAGCAGACTGGCCCCGCTCAACGAGGCGCTGCACCTGCTGCTGGGCGCGCTCTTTTCCGACCTTCCCGCCGACGCCCGCTTTCTCTGCGTGGGCGCGGGCACCGGGGCGGAGCTGCGATTTCTCGCCGGTAAATTTCCGCAGTGGCGCTTTACCGTCGTGGAACCCTCGGCGGAGATGCTGGCAGTCTGTCGCCGCCACGCCGGGGAAGCGGGCTTCGCGGCCCGCTGCAGTTTCCACCAGGGCTATCTCGAGTCGCTCCCGGTTTCGGCGGAATTCCACGGGGCCAGCGCCCTGCTGGTCTCCCAGTTCATCCTGGAGCGCGAGGGCCGCGCCGACTTCTTTCGCGATATCGCCCGGCGGCTGCGGCCGGGCGGAATCCTGGCGAGTTCCGACCTCTCATCCGATATGGATTCCGCGGCCTACCGCAGCCTGCTCGAAACGTGGTTGCGCGTGATGCGCTGGGGCGCCGGCATGCCGCCCGAGGGGCTGGAAAACATGCGCACCGCCTACGGCCGCGACGTGGCCGTACTGCCGCCGGAACAGGTGGAAGGCATCATCGGGTCCGGCGGCTTCGAGAGCCCGACACTCTTCTACCAGGCGGGCCTGATCCGCGCCTGGTATGCCCATCGGCCGGAGGCCGGGTGACAGTATAGGCTCTCAGAAAGCGCCGAACCGCTTGCTGAACTCCAGGCTCAGGGTGCGCGGCGCGCCCTGGATGTAGGTGGGGAAGCCGAAGGCGCTGCCGGTGTTGCCCGCGTCCATGATGTACTCCTCGTCCAGCAGATTGCTCGCCGCCAGGTTCAGTGCCCAGTTGCGGTCGCTGGCGGCGATGCCGGCGCGCAGGTTGAGCAGGTCCACCGCGTCTTCCTCGAAGCGGTTTTCGATATCGAAATAGACCGAAGAGCGGTAGCTCCAGCTGCCGCTGCTGGTAAACAGCAGGCCGGCGCTGATCGGCATTTCATAGATATAGCTGATGGCACCGGTGAACTCCGGCTGCAGGCGGAACTGGTTGCCGGCGTAGGTGCCGTTGGCCGAATCGTCGTCGATGCTGGCATCGATATAGGCGACGTTGGCCAGCAGCATCAGGCGTTCGGAGGCGCTCCAGCGCATGTCGGCCTCAATACCTGTGTTGGTGGCGGAGCCGGCATTTTCGGTGCGGACCTGGCCGTTATCCTGGTCGACGACGTTGACCTGGAAGTTCTCGTAGTCCTGGTAGAAGACCGCCAGCGAGTAATCCAGTGCTGTGTCCGCCAGGCGGCCCTTGATACCCAGCTCGTAGTTGCCGATCTCCTCGGCGGGAACGATGCTCTCCGCACCAGAGGACACGTCGATCACTTCGGAGCGCTCGCCGCGGGAGACGGTGCCGTAGAGGTTGGCGCTGTCGCTGAGGGTGTAGAGCAGGTTGAAGCGCGGCAGCACGGCGGAGTTGTCGGTGTCGCCCTCGATGGTTTCGCCGAGGGTATTCTGTAAAAGTCCGAAGAAAAGATCGCTGTTGATCCCCTGCGCGGCCAGTATCGCGGACGGCGGCAGCGCGCTGCGGTAGCTGGATTCGCGCTCCTCTTCCACCAGGCGCGCGCCGACGGTGGCCTCCAGGTCCGGGGTGATCTGGTAGGAGACGTCGGCGAAGAGGTTCAGGCTGCTGTTGTCGGCGCCGTTGGCATAGAAGCCCTCGTAGGGCAGGGCGGACAGCAGGCCGCCGGTCAGCATCGCAGTGGAATTCGGCTCGCAACTCCCGATATCCAAAGCTGCGAAGGCACCGGCGCAGCTGAGGTAGAGCCCCTCCTCGGTGGCGAAGCCGACGAACTGCTCCGCCTCCTCCTGGAAATAACTGGCGCCGACAAAGCCGTTCAGGCGCTCGCCGCTGACATTGAGGCGCAGTTCGTGGCTGCTCTGGTCGCCGGTGGCCTTCTCGGAGAAATTCAGCATCTCGAAGCCGGTGCCGTCGGCATCGAAGGCCTCGAGGGAATCGTAATCCCGCCGGGCGCCGATATAGGTGAGTGCCAGGCTGTCGCTGATGTCCCAGGAGACGGTCGCGTTGAAATCCTTCACGGTGCGGTCGACACCGACGTCGTCCATGCCGAGTATGTCGTTGTCCGGCACACTCAGCGCGGCGTCGTCGGTGAACAGGACCGCTTCGTTGACGAACGCGGTGCCCGGGTCCTCGGCCTTGTCGTAGTTGTAGACCAGGTCGATGGTCAGGTCGTCGCTGGGTGTAATGCGCAGGCTGGGGCGGTAGGCGAGGCGCTCGTAGCCGTTCAGGTCCGCCTCTCCGCTGGTGTTTTCCACGTATCCGTCGCGCTCGCGGGAAACGAGGGCCAGGCGGCCCTGCACTGTGTCACCACCGCCGGTGACCATGCCCTCGACCTTGCGCATGCCGTAATCGCCGGCACCGACGGTCAGTTCGGAGGCGGATTCCCGCTGCGGTTTGGCGGTGATAAAGCTCATGGCGCCGATGGAGGCGGCGGTGCCGAACAGGGTGGCTTGGGGTCCCTTGACCACCTCGATGCGCTCCATGTCGTAGACCTCGAAATAGGAGGCGCGGGAGCGGGACACGTCGGTGCCGTTCAGGTACACGGACACTCGCGCCGCGCCGGGCGCGCTGCCGTCGTCGGAGGTGATACCGCGGATCACATAGCCGTTGTTGTTGACGCTCTGTTGCTGTACCACGAGGCCGGGCACCATGTCCGACAGGCTGTCGAAGCGATCGATGCCCAGGTCCTTCAGGGTCTCCCCGTCCAGGCTGCTGATCGTCAGCGGCACATCCACGATCGACTGCTCGCGCTTCTGCGCGGTGACGATCACCTCCTCCAGGTTCTGCAACTCGCCCTGCTGCGCCTGAACCGGGGGCACCGCGGCCGCTGCGATCAGGCCGGGCAGGATGTAAACAGGAAGGGTCCTTTTAGTGGCTTTGTTCATGGTGGCTCCAGCGCTTGTTATCGATATTCGAAGGTAACTACTCACCCCAGCAGTCCCCTCTCCCCCTTGGGGGAGAGGGTTAGGGAGAGGGGGGGCTGATCGAAGCCCCCTCCCCCAGCCCCTCCCCCGCAAGCGGGAGAGGGGAGCGTAGTGACATTCGAAGAACCGGATATTAGTGCTGGATTGATACGCTGCCGTGACCGATTTGTGACAATCAGTTTTCGCGGAGGGGGAATTGAGGGGGGATTAAGGGGTTTGGCCCAGAGGCGGAAACCCATTTGAGCGGACAGCTTCCTAATCGGCTCGATAGGGCAGATGCTTGTAGATATTCCCCGCGGGGGCGTAGTTGCAGGTCACTATGGTCCTGAAGTTTCCCTTCAGGCAGTGATACACCCCGCAGCCCACCGCGCGCGGCAGCTTTTTTCCATTCGCGTCGAACGCCTCCACGGTGTTCCAGATCAGCTGGCTGTAATGGCCGGTTTTGAGATCCTTGAACGGCCGGTATCGATACTGCCCGGCTTCCGCGGCCCAGCTGGCCACCGCCTGCGCCAGCGCATCCTTCTCCGGCAGGCGTGCGGAGTAGTAAAAGATATTTTCACCGACCGAGGGGTAGGCGGGGTTGCCGCCGTTGGCGATAAACTGCTCCCTGCGTTTGGGGTTGTGGCCGGGCCGGGAATTGCACTGGGCCGCCGACCAGCTGTGGGCGGTGCGCGCCAATGCCTTGTCGTGTTTCAGCATCGCCACGGGCGGGTTCGGCCTGGGGCTGTTGGGCAGGCGGCCGGCGTTCAGTTGTTTTCGCACCTGATTGTGTAGTTCCAGTGCTTTGCACTTGTCGGGCTTGGTGCAGTCCGGTTGGGCCGCATCCGGTTGGGCCGCATCCGGTTGGGCCGCGTGTGACGGCACGGCGATGGTGAAAAACATCGATAGGACGAGCAGGGCACTGCAAGTTTGCTTCACGTTGTCACCCAATAAATGGTTGTGCCGGAAAACGCTGGAATTGTACTGTCGGCGATCACCGGATCCACGGGGCAGGGAATGGCCGGTCAGAACCGATGCTTCAGACCCCGTGACAGAATTCGCTTTCAGAGCCCCTTCAGGTAGGCGGCGCCGCCCAGTTGCCGCACCTGCCGATCGATGGTGGATGCGCGGCTGCGCACATAGCGGGAAGGTATTTTGGCAGACATCCGCCTGGGGCTCGGCAGTACCGCCGCCATCAGTCCCGCCTGCCGGCGGTTGATATTCCGCGCGGAGGTGCCGAAAAAACTTCTCGCCGCGGCTTCGGCACCGTATACCCCCTCGCCGAATTCGGCAATATTCAGGTAGACCTCCAGAATCCGCTCCTTGGGCCACAGCAGTTCCATCAGCAGGGTAAACCAGGCTTCCAGTCCCTTGCGCAGGTAACTGCGACCGTTCCACAGGTACAGGTTCTTGGCGGTCTGCTGGGTGATGGTGCTGGCACCGCGGGTGCGCTTGCGGTTTTCACCGAGGGCTTGCTGCAGCGCGACGAAATCGAAGCCGTAGTGGTGGGGAAATTTCTGGTCTTCCGCGGCGATCACGGCCATCTGCAGGTTGGGGGAGATCTTCTCCAGCGGACGCCACTGGTGCTGCGCCTTGCGACCGCTGTGCTGCTGCCAGGACTGAATCACCGCGGAGGTAGGCGGGTCTATCCAGCGCAGTGCCAGCACGGGCACGGCTGTGACCACTGCAAAGGCGGCGCAGAGCCACAGGGCGAGTCTGAGAGAGCGTTTCAGGAATCGGGGCATTGCAGGCGCTGGTCATCCGGGCTTGCGTACTGAGACGCCTTTGGGGGCTGGGGGTTCCAGGGGCAGTCAGCCCGCGGGCGGAAGAACCCGGGGGCCCAGGCTTTCCCTGTCACACCACCTCGACCGCATGGCGCTGCGGCGCGCACAGCTCGCCGATCGGCGCCAGCGCCAGGCCCAGTTCCCGGGCGGTGGCGAGGAATTCGGTCTCGCCCTCCGGGGCGACCGCCACCAGCAGGCCGCCGCTGGTCTGCGGGTCGCACAGCAGCAGCTTGTGCACGTCACTCAGGGGCGCGATGCGCTCGCCGTAGCTGGCGAAATTGCGGTGGGTGCCGCCGGGGACGCAGCCCTGTTCCAGGTAGTGCTCCACCGACGCCAGGCGCGGTACCGCGGCGACATCAATGCGCGCACTGAGGCCGCTGCCGTCCGCCATCTCCACCAGGTGGCCGAGCAGGCCGAAGCCCGTCACGTCTGTCATGGCTTTCACCCCCTCCAGCCTGCCGAAGCGGCTGCCCGGTTTGTTCAGGGTGCACATCCAGTCGCGGGCGAGGCCGATATCCTGCTCGCGCAGTTTGCCCTGCTTTTCCGCGGTGGTGAGCACGCCGATACCCAGTGGCTTGGTCAGGTACAGGCGGCAGCCTTCGCTGGCGCTGTCGTTGCGTTTCAGGAAGCGCCTGTCCACGGCGCCGGTGACGGCGAGGCCGAAAATGGGTTCCGGCGCGTCGATGGAGTGGCCGCCGGCCAGCGGTATACCCGCCTCGTCGCAGATGGCGCGGCCGCCGCGGATCACCTCGCGCGCCACTTCGGCGGGCAGCAGGTTCACCGGCCAGCCGAGAATGGCGATGGCCATCAGCGGGTCGCCGCCCATGGCGTAGACGTCGCTGATAGCGTTGGTGGCGGCGATGCGGCCGAAATCGTAGGGGTCGTCGACGATGGGCATAAAAAAGTCGGTGGTGGAGACGACCCCGCGCTCCTCGTCGATGGCGTAGACCGCGGCGTCGTCCCGGGAGGCGTTGCCCACCCACAGGTTCGGGTCCAGGTTCTGGGCGCCGCTGCCGGCGAGGATCACTTCCAGCACCTCGGGGGAAATCTTGCAGCCGCAGCCGGCGCCGTGGCTGTATTGGGTGAGGCGGACCTTGTCGCTCATGGGGGCTCCTGGGGCAGTGCGAAGAGGCGGGATGATAGCAAACCTGGCAGGCTGCGGAGTGCTGGGGTATTGGCTGGGATATAGAGCGGGCTGATGGCTCTGGGCCCGCTTTGCGGGCCCGCCCCAGGGACAAAGCTCGAATTCTCTAGCTGGCGTCACGCCGCGGTCTCTCCGCTCCTGGTCATCTTGGTCACGGTCTCATCGAAAATGACCGACAGCAGCACCACGATGTAGAACACCACGTGGCCGCAGTTCAGCATGAAGAAGCGCGTGCCGAACCCGCCGAGCTCCACGTCATTCTTTATGTAATTCACCAGGGCATTGGCGCTGCAGCAGGCGTCGTCCGCCAGCTTGGCGACTTCCGTTGAAATATGCAGCTGCAGGGTAAGCTGGTTGCCCATAATGCGGTAGTTCAGGTAGGCGAACAGCGAGTAGATGAACAGGCTGGCCACCTTTTCCGTGCGCGTCAGCGGCCGTTCCACGTAGATGATGCTGCCGAAGATCGCCAGGTGCACGGTGATGAAAATGCCGAGCTGGACGTCGGTGCGGTTGCCGATGCCCACGGCAAGGTCGATCAGTTCGTATGCGGTCATGTTGATTCTCCGTCCTCCTCTTCTTGTTACGCGGTTTTGGCGCGATACAGCGTGGCGTACAGCACCGGCACCACTAGCAGGGTGAGGACGGTAGCGAACAACAGGCCGGCCATGATGGCCACCGCCATGGGCTCCCACATCTCGCCGCCACGCAAGTAAAGCGGGATCAGGCCGAGCACCGTTGTGAGGGTGGTGAGCAGGATCGGGCGTGCCCGTCTCTGCGCCGCTTCGATAACGGCGTCGAATGGTGTGCGGCCGAAGGTGTCGATCTCGATCTGGATACGCTCCAGCAACACGATAGCGTTGTTGATTACGATGCCGGCCAGGGAAATGATGCCAAGCAGGGTCATGAAGCCAAAGAATGACTGGAATGCCAGCAGGCCGAGGATGACGCCGGTCAGGCCCAGGGGAATGGTCATCAGCACGATGGCCGCCTTGCGGATGGAATTGAACTGGCCCACCAGCAGGATGACTATGATCAGCGCGGCGATGGGCAGTTTGTCCATGATGCTCTGGTTGGCCTTGGCGGAGGATTCCGCTTCGCCGCCCAGTTCATAGCGGTAGCCCAGGTCCCAGGTGGCGCTCTGTGCGTCCAGCCAGGGCTGCAGGGCAGCGATTCCCTCACTGGCGGTATAGTCGCCAACCAGCTGGGCGCCCACGGTGACGGTGCGGGTGCGGTCGCGGCGCAGGACCTTGCCCGGCTCCCAGACCAGGTCGATGTCGGCCACCTGCTCCAGGGGCACGGCGCTGCCCGTGGATTGGGCGTACACGCTCAGGCCCTCCAGCCTGGTGATGTCGTTGGCGGTAGCCGCGGCGGAACGCAGGATGACGGGAATGATGTCCGAGCCTTCGCGGTACTGGGTCAACTCCACGCCGGACATGCCGGTCTCCAGCGACATGGCGATGTCCTCGCTGCTCATCCCGGCGCGCAGGGCGCGGGCCTGGTTGACGTCCACATGCAACTTCTTGGCGCGCATGCCCCAGTCGTCGGTAATGTTCTTCAGGTTGGGGTTGCGCGCCATCTCGGCCTTAAGGTCGCCGACGATGGCAAACAGGCGGTCGAGGTCGTCACCAGACACTCGGATCTCCACCGGGTTGTCGATGGGAGCGCCGGTCTCGATCTTCTTCATTTTGGCGCTTACGTCCGGGTAGCTGCCGCGAATGAATTCGTCCAGAGCCTGCATGACGTCATCGATCACTTCCGCGGAGCTGGTGTTCACCACCAGCATGGCGTAGCCGGGTGAATTCGGCTTCGGGGTATGGGTGAGCACGAAGCGGACACCGCCGTTGCCGATGTAGCTGACCCAGCTGGTGATACCCTCGCGTTCCGCACCGGCAGCCACCTTCAGGCTTTCGCTCATGAAGTCCTCAACACCGGCGACCACGTCTTCCATGTTGTCCAGTGATCGGCCCTGCGGCAGCTCCAGTTCCATCTTGAAGTAGGCGCGGTCGGACGGCGGGAAGAAGATGTCGGGTATGTAAGCCATGCCGCGCAGGGACACCACGAACACCACCACCACGGTCGCCAGTGTTACGTAGCGGAAACGTACGCAGGCGCGGAGCAGGCGGCGGTACAGCCCGTAGAACCGGCCATCGAAGTCCTGGGCGACCCGCTTCACCCGCAGGAAGGTCACGCACAGCAGCGGAATGATGGTGATGGACAGCAGCCAGGAACACAGCAGCGTGACGGTCACCACTTTGAACAGGGAGGCGGTGAACTCGCCGGTGCTGGATTCGGCCAGGTAGATGGGCAGGAAAGCCGCGGCCGTGGTCAGCGAGGAAGTCAGCAGCGGAATCTTCAGCTCGCCCGCAGAGGCGATAGCGGCCTCCACCCTGCCCTTGCCCTCGGCCATCTGCACCATGATGCTCTCCGACATGACGATGCCGTTGTCCACCAGCATGCCCAGCGCAATGATCAGCGCGGCCAGGGAGATCTGGTCGAGGCCTATGGTGAGCAGGTTCATCACCAATAGGGCGGTGAGCATACTGAAGGGAATCAGCGCGGCAACGATCAGGCCGGTGCGCAGGCCCAGGCTTAATAGCATCACCAGGGTGACCACGGTGACGGCTTGCAGCAGGTTGGACAAGAAGCTCTTCACCTTCGCGTCCACTTCCTCCGGCGAGAAATTGATGATGTTGAAATCCACACCGATGGGATAGGCGTTCTGCAACCGACGGGTCACTTCATTAACCTGCTCGCCCAGTGTGATGTTGTTGCCGCCCTCGCGCATGGAAATGGCCAGGGCCAGGCCCGGCGCACCGGTGGCGCTGACCTTGTACTGGGCCGGGTCTATGTAGCCGCGGGTGACGCTGGCGATGTCGCGCAGGAACACCAGGGTGTTGCTGTCGGGCACGCGAATGACCGTGTTGGCGATGTCCTCTACCGACTCGAAGTTGCCGCTGGCTTCCAGCAGGATACGCTCCGGGCCCAGGGAAATGGCGCCACCGGGGGCGACGATGTTGCGCGAGTCGAGCATCTGCGCCAGTTGGTAAGGCGACAGGTTCAATTCGGTGAGGCGGGCATTGTCGTATTCGATGAAGATGCGCTCTTCCTGCACGCCGAAGATGTCCACCTTGGCGGCATCATCGATGCGCAGGTATTCCCGGCGTGCGTCAGAGGCGATCTCTTCCAGCTCGGCGTAACTGAAGCCCTCGCCGGTGATGGTGAGCACGATGCCGAACACGTCACCAAACTCGTCGTTCACGTAGGGGCCGGACACGCCTTCCGGCAGATCGGGGGTGACGCTGTCCACCTTGCGGCGCAGGGAATCCCAGATCGGCCGCATGTCGGTATAGCTCTCCTGGATGTTGACGACGATGATGGACACCCCGGCGCGGGACTCACTCTTCACGAAATCCACTTCCGGCATTTCATGGATCACTTCTTCCAGTTTGTCGGTGACCAGCGCTTCGATGCGCTGGGCGCTGGCACCCGGCAAGTAGGTGATGACCTGGGCGGCGCGGATGGTGAAGCCGGGGTCGTAGGCGCGCGGCATGCTGCTGAAGGCCATATAGCCGGCCAGCAGCAGCACGGCCAGGATGACCAGCGCGGTGCGGTTGTTGTCCAGCGTGAACCGGGTGACGTTCATGTGCCTGCTCCTATATGTGTTGTTGTGCGGCCGGCAGCAGGACGCGCTGGCCAGGGCTGAGCTGGCTCATGCCGGCGGTAACCACCTGCTCGCCGTTGTTGAGTCCTGACAGCACCTGGATGCCGAAGGATGAAATGTCGCCCACGGTGACGTTGCGCCGTTCGATCTGCGCCACGCCGTTGCGCTCTCCATCGCCAAGGGGCACGGCCACGAAGACAAATCGGCCGGCGGCGTCTTCCAGTACCGCCTGTGACGGCAGGTAGGCAACGCTGGCCAGATTGTCGGGGCGGGTGAAGGGGCGCACGCCCACCACCGCGGACATGCCGGGCAGGATATTGAGGTCGGTGATCGGCGGCAGGCTCAGGCTGACCGGATAAGTCGATGTGCCGCTGTCAGGCTGGGTGCCGATCTCCTTGATGACCAGCGGATACTGCACGGCCTCATGGCCCTCGAAGACCGCGTACATTTCCGGGCGGATGCCTTCGCGCTGGGCGACGATCATGATGCTTTCCGGCACGTCGATGCGCACTACCATGGAATTCAGGTCCATAAGGGTAAGCACGGGAGAGCGCGCGGAGATCTCGGACAGGTTTTCCACGTGGCGGCGGGCGATGTAGCCCTCGAAGGGGGAATGCAGGGTGGTGTATTCCAGGTCCTGCTGCGCTCGCTCGAGTTCCGTCTCGGCGACAAAGAACTGGGCCTGGGTGCGTTCGAAGTCGGCGCGGGCGATCAAGTTGCGCTCCATCAATGTCGCGGACCTTTCGTATTCGGCGCGGGTGCGTTCGAAGTCCGCCTGCACGGCGCGCAGCTGGATACCGAAATCGGTCTGGTCCAGCGCGGCCACCAGCTGGCCTTCATCGACATGGGAGCCTTCCAGCACCGGCAACTGTTGCAGCGTACCGCTGACGCGGAAGGCCAGGTCCACCTTGCGATCGGCGTCGACGACGCCTGCGAACTCACGGGTGCTGATTGCGCCCTGCGTGTCGACGGTGACGGTGCGCACCGGGCGCAGGACTTCCTCCGCCTGAACCGCGCCGTCACTATTGCCGCAGCCGGCCAGGGCCAGTGCCGTTGTCACCAGGGTTACTGCGAATGTCAGATTTTTCATGGCTATTGTCCTGTCGTTTCAATTGGCGCTTAATGGTTCGTCGTTTCTGTTGCCGTTTACGTGTGCTTGTTGATGGCCGCATCCGCCAAACCAGCCGATGGATTCCCGGCTGAACATGCATGGCAGAATACGTTCCAGGTTGCCAATCTCCTCAACCTTGTGTTGTATCCAGGTCTGCTTAAGTTTTTCGATCAGCACCTTGTTATCGCGCTCCGAGGCTTCCCCGATGAAACCTTTGGTTTCCAGTACCAGGCGGGTGGACAGTTCGATGCCCGTCGCCGTCTCGATCACGTCCTCCATCTGCAGGCCGTAGATATGACGGAAGACGCGGAAGCTTAGATGGAAACCCTGTTCGTCCAGCCTGAGCACTTTTGCCGTCCGGGTGGTCGGCAGGCTTGTGCCATATTTCTCAGTGCAGGTGATCAAGGTCCCGGCAGACAGACCCAGTTCGCCGGAGAGAGAGTACTGCTCGACCCGACAGGACACATGGTCCTGCGGGTGCCACAGGTTGAATGCGGAGCGGTGTTCCCCACGGCTGTCGACCAGTTGGTGACAGCAGAAGAAGCGGTTCCAGCTGGCAAGCATCCCGCGGCTGATATTCCTCAGCACGGCATGGCGGATGCCGATGTAGTGGATGTTGCCCGCCAGCATGTGGCTGTCGATCCTGGCGGAAGACGGGTCGCGCATGGGGCAGGGATCATTCGCCCACTGCTCCAGCGCTTCCGGTAACCTGACAGTGTGTAGTGCCTGCATCTGATTGTTTCCCAAATCGTCGATGCATAAGTTACGCTTTCCCGGCGCCGGACTATTGGCAGGGGATGCCATCTTTATGGCATTGGGCGCCAAAAGCACAATGAGGCGATCGGGCAAATACAGGGACCTGCATGATGGTATCGAGCAGAACGGAAGCCACTGTTTCTTCGGCAATCCTGGGGGCTTACATCCAGGCGGCACTGAAGATGGGCATGCCACTGGAAGCGGTGGAAACGGCAGTGGGCGTGCCGCTGGCGGAGATGGCTAATCCGGACGGACGCCTACCCATGACGGCCTATACGGCCCTCAGCGACGTCCTGCGGCAGCACTTCGGGCCGGCATTCGGCCTGCGGGTGGCGGAAACCATGACGGAGGCCAGGGTCACGGTCCTGGCGTACATTCTGGCCAACAGCGCGACGCTGGGTGAAGCCTTTGAACACCACAGCCGTTACTGCGCCATCGTGGCGGAAACCGCACGCCCTGTACTTAGGGGCACAGGCAAGATCGCCACCTACGGCTTTCGCCAGCCGAAAGCACACGTCCTGGCCAACGGTCCCTGGATGGAGGCATCCGTGGGCTACTGGCTCATCCGCGCCCGCCATCTCACGGGTGTCGACTGGGATCCCCTGGAAGTTCACCTGCAGGGCAGCGCCACCGACCCCGAGGTCTATGCGCGCATCTTCCGCGCCCCGGTGACCAACAACAGCGCGGACACGCAGCTGGTGTTCTCCAGGGAGCTGCTGGATTTGCCGATCAAAAGTCCTGATGAAAACCTGCTGCGCTACCTGACGCCGATCGCTGAGGAGATCATCCGCAACCTGCCCGGCGGGCAGTCCCTGAAACAGAAGGTGCAGGAAAAGATCCTCACCTCGCTGGAAAACAGCAACTATTCCGTGGACGCCATCGCCGGCCAGTTGCACATGTCCGTGCGCACCCTGCAGCGGCGCCTGGAAGATGAAGGCACGGCCTTTGCGGAACTGCTCGACTCAACCCGCCACATCGCCGCACTGGAATACCTGAAGGACCCGCGCATCGCCATCGCGGAAGTGGCCTACCTGCTGGGGTTTTCCGAATCCAGCACCTTCTACAGGGCGTTCAAACGCTGGACCAGTATGACGCCGGTGCAGTTTCGCAAATCCCTTGCAACCTGAACGCCTGTGTCGGCATGGCCATCAAGGGCTCCACGTTGGCGGTCAAATCGATGGGTCGCGGCGAATTAGAACAACTGGTGTGGATTGCGTCAGATGGGAAGATGGCCCGCCCCAGAGGATTCGAACCTCTGACCTTTGCCTCCGGAGGGCAACGCTCTATCCAGCTGAGCTAGGGGCGGGTCGCGATCTGGCCGATGGCCAGTGCGGACGCGGATTATACAGAAGCCTGGGTGCTCGGCAAAGCGGATTGCGGCTATGGGGACTATAAAGGTTGGCGCCCTTCGCAGCGGGCGGCTCAATGCTTATAATGCGCCGCTGATAGGTCGCCCGGTTCGGCCACTAGGAAAAAATAGACCCTCAGGGGGATAGAATGAAGAAGATTTTGGGCATTGTGGCGGCGTTGGCCGTGGTTGCGGGTGCTGCGGTGGCGCAGTCGGTGGATGAAGAGATCGCTGCGCGCATCGCGCCGGTGGGCGAGACCTGCATGCAGGGCGACGAGTGCGCGGCGGCGGTTGCCGCGGCGCCGGCGGCGGGCGGTGCGGCCCGCAGTGGTGAGGATGTGTACAAGGCCACCTGTGCCACCTGTCACGGTACCAGGGCTGCCGGTGCGCCCAAGTTCGGCGACGCCGGCGCCTGGGGCCCGCGCATCGGCAAGGGTGTGGATACGCTGTACACCCACGCGATCAACGGCTTCAACGCGATGCCTGCCAAGGGGCTGTGTATGGACTGCAGCGAAGACGAGGTCAAGGCCGCTGTGGATTACATGGTCGAGAATAGCCAGTAAGCGACTGCTTACTTCAGGTTGTGGGAAGGCCGCTCATTGAGTGGCCTTTTTTATTGATGCGGAAGGTTTCTGCTCCCCGGTAGGAGTGGCCCATGGCCGCGATCGATGTCGGAATATCCACCCCCCGATCGCGGCCATGGGCCGCTCCTACAAGGGCTGAGTCAGTCGAACATACTGAGCAGTGAGCCCAGCGTCTCCTCGCCCTTGGCCTGGTTCTGCTCCGGGGTGGCCTTGCCGAAGCCTTCCAGTTCCACGTCCTCCTCCGGCAGCTCGTCGAGGAAGCGGCTGGGGGTGGTGTCCTGGGTCTCGCCGAACTGTTTGCGCTTGCCGGCCAGGGTCATGGTCAGGGTCTTCTGAGCGCGGGTGATGCCGACGTAGGTGAGGCGGCGTTCCTCCTCGATATTGTCGTCCTCGATGCTGTTGCGATGCGGCAGCAGGTTTTCCTCCATGCCGATCATGAACACGTGGGGGTACTCCAGGCCCTTGGACGCGTGCAGGGTCATCAGGCTGACCTTGTCGGTGGCCTCTTCCTCCTCCTGTCGCTCCAGCATGTCCCGCAGGATCAGCTTGGAGATGGCCTGTTCCAGGCGGATGTCCTGCTCCAGCTCGTCGTCGGTGCCCTCCATGATCTTGTTCAGGCTTTCGAGTAGCCAGTAGACGTTCTCCATACGCCTCTCGGCTACCTTCTCGCTGCTGGCGTTCTGGCTGAGCCAGCCGGCGTAGTCGATATCGTCGAGCATTTCCCGCAAGGCGGCGTCCGGGCTCTTTTCGCGGCAGTTGCGTTGCACGCCCTCCAGCCACAGGGCGAAGCGGTTCAGGCGCTCGTAGCCCTGTTCGTTGATGTGTTCCCGGAAGCCGATCTCCGAGCAGGCACTGAACATGGAAATCTCGCGGCCCTTGGCGTAGTTGCCCAGCGCCTCCAGGGTGCTGGTGCCGATCTGCCGGCGCGGGGTGTTGATGATGCGCAGGAAGGCGTTGTCGTCGTCCGGATTCACCAGCAAACGCAGGTAGGCCATCACGTCCTTGATCTCCGCGCGGGCGAAGAAGCTGGTGCCGCCGGACATCTGGTAGGGAATCTGGTTTTCCTGCAGCTTCATCTCGATCAGCCGCGCCTGGTGGTTGCCGCGGTAGAGGACCGCAAAGTCCATGAATTTGGCGCCGCGGCGGCTCTTCTGCAGGAATATCTCGTTGGCGACCCGTTCGGCCTCGGCGTTCTCGTTGGCCACCTTGATCACGCGGATTTCCTCGCCGAGGCCTCGGTCGGACCAGAGCGCCTTGTCGAACTCGTGCGGGTTGTGGGCGATCAGGTGGTTGGCCACCTTGAGGATGCGGCTGGTGGAGCGGTAGTTCTGCTCCAGCTTGATCAGGCGCAGGTTGGGGAAGTCGGTCTTCAGCGCACTCATATTCTCCGGGCGCGCGCCGCGCCAGGCGTAGATGGACTGGTCGTCGTCGCCCACGACAGTCAAGCCGCCGCGGCCGCCCACCAGGAGTTTCACCAGCAGGTACTGGGAGTTGTTGGTGTCCTGGTACTCGTCCACCAGCAGGTAGCGGATCTTCTTCCGCCAGCGCTGCAGCAGCTCCGGGTCCGAGTCGAACAGCTGCACCGGCAGCAGGATCAGGTCGTCGAAGTCCACCGCATTGTAGGCCTTGAGGGCGTCGCAGTAGCGCCCGTAGGCGATGGCGATGGCCTGCTCGCCGGCGCTCTGGGCCAGTTCCAGGGCCCTGCGCGGGGTGAGCATGTCGTTCTTCCAGTTGGAGATCTGGTGCTGCACCCGGTCCAGCAGGTCCGTGTCCAGGTCGCCGTCGCGCAGCATCAGTTCCTTGATCAGGGCGCGGGCATCCTCGGCGTCGAAGATGGAGAAGCCGGGCTTGAAGCCGGCCGCGCGGTACTCCTTGCGCAGGATGTTCAGGCCCAGGTTGTGGAAGGTGGACACGGTCAGGCCGTGGGCGGCCTTGGATTTCCTGCCGTCCGGCCCCTTGATCAGCTTGCCGACCCGCTCCTTCATCTCGCGGGCGGCCTTGTTGGTGAAGGTGAGCGCGGCGATATTGCGCGCGGCGTAGCCGCACTCCTCGATCAGGTAGGCGATCTTGCGCGTGATCACACTGGTCTTGCCGGAGCCGGCGCCGGCCAGCACCAGGCAGGGGCCGTCGACATATTTCACCGCCTCCGCCTGGCGGGGGTTCAGCTGGGTCATTGGGGCTTGCATCTCGGTTTCGCTCGAGGCGGGGATTCTATCAGTCTTGGAGCCCTTTGCTGGCTTGAGTTGCTCTATCGGAAAGCCAGCCCTCATAGATTCGTCATACCGGCGCAGGCCGGTATCCAGTATCGTGGCACCTGGATTCAGCCTGCGCCGGAGCGACGGCAGGCTGGAACATTTTTTAACAAAAATGTGTGGGACACACTGGGGGAAATTTTTTCCCGAATCGTCCTCCCGCGTGGAGACATAATAATTTCAATAACATCGAGCGGTTTTATGGCGAATGATGACAGGCTGGCGAGCATCTTCCTCGGTGTTCGCGGCAGTCTGGCGCGGCTGGTTTCCAGCATAGCGCCGCCGAAGGAGATAGAGGACATCGTCCAGGAGACCTATGTGCGGGTCTGCCAGGCGGCCAAGCGTGGCAGTATAGAGCAGCCGCGCTCGTTTATGCTGCGCACCGCGCGCAACCTGGCGCTCGACTATGTGAAGCGCGCCGAGTCGCGGTTGACGGTGAGCATGGACGAGGAGCTTGACCTTGGGCTCGACCTGAGTCACGCAAGCGACCGCACCTTCGAGACTGTGGCCAGCAACGAGGAGTTCGCGCACTTCTGCGAGGCGGTGCGGCAGCTGCCGATCCAGTGCCGCCGCGCATTTGTGTTGAAAAAGGTCTACGGCTATTCGCAGCGGGAAATCGCCCGCGAGCTGAATATCAGTGAGAGTACGGTGGAAAAACATATCGCCACGGGGATCAAGCGCTGCACCCTGTTTATGCTGCAGCAGCGCAACTGCGGTACTTCGGATACCGGCGGCCGCAGGGCCGGCCGCGGGGGGCAGGCATGAGCAACGTCTACCAGCTGCCCGACCCCGAGCGCTGCCTGGACGAGGCCAGCGAGTGGCTGGCGAAACTCGACCGCGGCCTGGGCGAATCCGAGATCCGCGAGTTCCAGCACTGGCTGGCGGCCAGCCGCGGGAACCACGATACCTTTATGCAGATGGCGGAGCTATGGGACAAGATGGACGCCCTGTCCCGGCTGGCCGACCTGTTTCCGCCGGCGGAGAAGAGGTCGCGCACCTCGCCTTACACGTTGGCCAGTTGGCTGGCCGCGGCCGCCTCGGTGCTGCTGCTGGTCGGTGGTGTCCTGTGGCAGGCCGGCGCCCTGCCGGGCATTCTCCCGATGCCCGAATCCCGGATTGCCTCCAATATCGACAGCTTGTACGAGACCGCGATCGGTGAGCACTCCACGGTCAACCTGCCCGACGGCTCGGTGCTGGTACTGAACACCGACAGCCTGGTGCGCGTGCACTACACCGCGGCCCACCGCCTGATCGAACTGGAGCGGGGCGAACTCAATGTGCGGGTGGCACACGACAGGCAGCGCCCACTCAGCGTGCTGGCCGCCGGGCGGGTGGTGCAGGCGGTGGGCACCGCTTTCAATGTGCAGCTGCTGCGCGACAGGCGCGTGGAGCTGATCGTCACCGAGGGCAGGGTGCGGGTCGCCGACCGCGAGGAAGAGGCGGGCGGGCCGGCGAGGCGGGAGCCGAAGCCGCTGCCCGCCACCGCCACCGCGGTATCCGGCGGCGAACGGCTGCTGATGAACGGGCGGCAGCCGCAGTCCGGGCCGGAACAGGTGGAGAAGATGGCGCCGGCGGATATGGATGCGCGATTGTCCTGGCGCAGTGGCAACCTGGTGTTCCGCGGCGAGCCGCTGGAGCAGGCGATGGCCGAGATCAGCCGCTATACGTCGGTGCAGTTCCGCATCGAGGACGAACAGCTGAAGGACGTGCGCGTGGCCGGCCTTTTCCGCACCGGCGACGTCAAGGGCCTGCTGAGCACCCTGGACAGCAACTTCGACATCGCCAGCGAGCGTATCGACGCGCAGACGATAGTGTTGAGAGCGCGCCGCCAGGTCCATACGGAGGCGCATTGAGCAGGCCCCCGCGCAGGGGGAGGCGGGCGGCCGGCGCCGCCGCACCGTATCGGTGCAGGCGGTAGTGCCTGGGCCGCCACGGGACTGATACTATTGAACTCAAGTTTCGGAGTTCACGCCGAGAGCAGTAAGCCGCGCAGTGGCACTGCGCGAGGTCTTACCACCGGTGGCCACCTGGCAAATGTTTACCGATGAGTTTTTTTGCCAGGTGGCCACCGACAGCAGGGCCGCTCGAAACTGTCGCCTGCAAGGGCCCCAATCCCTGTGAACGCCGAAACCTGAGTATTGAAGAGAAAAACCGCAAAAAATAATAACTAGATGCACGAATACCTGTGACCCGATGGCGGAAATTTTCAGCCGGGTCGTCTTCTAACCACGCCGCCGCCACACCAACAACAACGGCGGCGACGGGGAAAGACGACAGGGCTGTATTTCAGTGTTTGACCTTCGGCCTGCTGATGATGAGTTCCTCATCACTGCTGGCGGATGGCGCTCGCCTATACGAAAAGACCCCCTTCAATATTCCCCGGCAGAGAGCGGACATCGCGCTCACGGAATTTGCCGAACAGGCCGACGTGACCCTGATCTTCCCCTTCGACGAGGTGCGGGAAATCGAGGCGCAGCGGCTGGTGGGGACTTACCCGATCGACGAGGCGGTGGCGATACTGCTTCGGGGAACGGGCCTCAGGGCGATGGTGGGCGACGGTGGCCAGCTGACGATAACAGCGGGACATCCCATCGGAGGGTCGAGCACAGTGTATAAGAAGAATCAATTGTCCAGCGCCATTCTGTCGGTAGCGGCAGCCATGACCGGCGCCGGCGCCCAGGCGCAGAGCGATGCTGACCAGCAGGCGAATACCATCGAGGAAGTGGCGGTCACCGGCATCCGCGCCAGTCTGCAGCGCGCGATGGATATCAAGCGCGACGGCAGCGGCGTGGTGGATGCCATCTCCGCCGAGGATATCGGCAAGTTTCCCGACACCAACCTGGCGGAGTCGCTGCAGCGCATCACCGGGGTTTCCATCGACCGCTCCGGTGGTGAGGGCCAACTGATCACCGTGCGCGGCTTCGGCCCGCAGTTCAACACCGTGCTGGTCAACGGCCGCCAGATAGCCACCGAGAACCAGGGCCGCGAATTCAGCTTCGACACCCTGGCCTCGGAAATGGTGAAGGGTATCGCGGTGCACAAAACCTCCACCGCTACAAAACAGTCCGGCGGTGTCGGCGCCACGGTGAATGTGACCACCGCGCGGCCGTTCGACTTCAACGGCCTCAAGGTTGCCGGCAGTGTCAAGAGCCTGTACGACGACAACAGCGGCGAGTCCTCGCCGCAGCTATCCGGACTGGTCAGCAACACCTTCGCCGACGGCAAGTTCGGCGTACTGCTGTCCCTGTCCCACCAGGAGCGCAGCACCCGCCTGAACCAGGCGCAGACCGACGGTTGGCTCACCAATGTGCTCGGCAACGTGGACCCGGGCGAGATAGACGATTCCGCCAGCCGCTCGCAAAACACCTTCATTCCGCAGAACTTCGATACCAAGGTGACCTTCGAGGAGCGCACCCGTACCAACGGCAGCCTGGTATTGCAGTTCGCGCCCAGCGACGAGCTGCAGGTGACCGTCGACGGCATCTACTCCGATTTCGATATCGAAACGGACGCCACCTCCTTCGGCCACTGGTTCACCGCCGACAACCTGGAAAATATCGTCCTCGACGAGAACGGCACCGCCATCGACCTCTTCCAGGAAGTGGGCCACGCGACCGACTTCCACGCGAAGAAATTCGACCGCCTGACCGAGACCGCCCAGTTCGGGGTCAACCTCGACTGGATGGCGAGCGAGAAGCTGAACCTCAGCTTCGATGCCTCCAGCTCCCGCGCCGAGCGCGCCGGCAACAACGGCGGCGAGAACCAGCTGTCGCTGATCGGCTACCTGAACCGCTCGCGGCTGCAGATTCACGACGGCCAGATACTGCCGCACTCCAGCGCCTTCCAGTCCGCCGACGACACCATCTACAACGCCGACGGTGTGCAGGCCGGGGTCGGCGACTACCTCGACCCGAGCAACGGTCGCGCCCACGTGATGCTGCGCCGCGGCTGGGCCACCGAGGACCGCGTCAACCAGTTCCGCCTCGACGGCACCTGGGACGAGGGCAGCTCCAGCGGCCTGACCATGGCCAGATTCGGCCTGCTCTACTCCCGGCAGACCAAGGAGAATGTTCGCCTCACCGACGAGGCCAACGGCGTGCACTGCACCTTCTGCGGCTACCCGGAAGGCATCGATATTCCCGACGAGTACCTGCGCGTGTTCGACGCCGGCTCCGGCTTCCTCGGCGACGTCAGCGGCAGCGAGAACCTGACCACCCGCTGGCTGGCCCACGATGGCGAGCAGCTGTTCGCCTACCTGGAGGATATCGCCGGGATCAGTTACGACGCGGTGCGCCGCAACAACTCCTACGAGGTGCAGGAAGACATCCTCGCCGGTTACCTGGAACTGGAATTCGCCGGTGAGCTGGCGGGCATGCCGCTGACCGCCCACACCGGTGTGCGCGTGGAGAGCACCGACGTCACCGTCGAGGGCACTGAGTCGCCGCTGGAGCGCCTGGACATTCTCGACCTGACCGAACTGCAGGCGGTCATGGGCGAGGCCCAGCCCCTCAGCGCCGACTCCAGCTACAATGCGGTACTGCCGAATATGGACGTGAAGCTGGATATCACCGATTCGCTGGTGGCCCGCTTCGCCGCCTCGCGCAGCCTGACCCGCCCGACCCTGGACCAGCTGTCGCCGGTCACCGTGATCAACACCACCCGCCAGGGCGGTAACCTGCGCTCCAGCTCCGGCAACCAGGAATTGGAGCCCTTCGCCTCCGACAACCTGGACCTGTCCCTGGAGTACTACTACGGCGACAGCAGCTATGTGTCCGTGGGTTATTTCCGCAAGGATGTGGAGAACTTCATCATCAGCACCACCGAGGAACAGACCTTCACCAACAGTGATGGCGAACGGGTGACCGACCCGTCCACCGGCGACATCACCGGCATAGCCCCGGGTGAGGACCCGCAGAACGCGGTGGATGCCAACGACCGCGTGGCGGTGTTCACCCTGACCAAGCCCAGCAACGGCGAGAGCGCCGCGGTGGACGGCCTGGAACTGGCGGTGCAGCACAGCTTCGCCGACACCGGCTTCGGCGTGATCGCCAACGCCACCCTGGTGGACAGCGATGCGGAACTGGATGTGGACGACGTGACCCAGACCTTCGCCCTGACTGGTCTCAGCGACTCTTTCAACCTGGTGGGCTTCTACGAGAAGGGCCCCTTCCAGGCGCGCCTGGCCTGGAACTGGCGCGACGAGTTCCTGCAGTCCCTGGTGCAGACCGTCAGCGGCGAGCCGACCTTCGTCGACGAATACCAGCAGTGGGACCTGAGCGCCAGCTACGACATCAGCGACAGCATCTCGGTCTTCTTCGAGGGCCTGAACCTGACCGAGGAAACGCTGTTGAAGCACGGCCGTTACAGTAACCACTTCCTGCTGGCGGAAGACAGCGGCAGGCGCTTTGCGCTGGGTCTGCGCGCTACCTTCTAACAGGAAAAAGGGGACAGTGCCGGGCGCCCGCCGAATCGGGTGCCCGGTTTGTCGGCGTTTGACGTCTCTCCCTCTTTGGCCGCCGCCCGAAACGGGCCGTGGCCCTTTTTGCCGGCGCATAAGAATTTTGGAGTGGATCTGAATTCACCCAGGTCTCCAACGTGTAGGGACACCATCGTCATACCGGCGCAGGCCGGTATCCAGGCTAGATTCCGGCTTACGCCGGAATGACGATAATGCCCCTGTGGGAGTCCGTTTAACCACCGATAACGAGATCGGCCATGAATGAACCGACAGGCAAACCGATCAAAAATATAGTGGTGGTCGGCGGTGGCACCGCCGGCTGGATCGCCGCCGGGCGCATTGCCGCAATGCATGCGGGGGATGGTGGTATGCGGGTCACGCTGATCGAGGCCCCGAATATTCCCACCGTCGGCGTCGGCGAGGGCACCTGGCCGACGATGCGCAACACCCTGCGCAAGCTGGGCATTTCCGAGAGCGAATTCCTGCGCGAGTGCTGCGCCACCTTCAAGCAGGGCGCCAAATTCGCGCGCTGGGTCAGCGGCGGCGAAGACGATTTCTACTACCACCCGCTGGTGCTGCCCCAGGGGTTTACCAAGATGCACCTGGCCCCCTACTGGCAGCGCGACCTTAAACCGTATGGCCAATCCTTTTCCAACGCGGTTTGCTACCAGGAGCAACTGTGCGAGCGCGGCCTGGCGCCGAAGCAGATGACCACGCCGGAATTCGCCTCGGTGGCCAACTACGCCTACCACCTGGACGCGGGCAAATTCGCCCAGCTGCTGGAGCGCCACTGCACGCAGAAACTGGGGGTGCGCCACCTGCGCGACGAGGTGTTGTCGGTAAACACTGAATCCAATGGCGATATCGAATCCCTGAACACGCGCAACTCCGGCGCGCTGGCCGGCGACCTGTTCGTGGACTGCACCGGCTTCTCCTCGCGCCTGCTCGGCGGCCACTATCAGGTAGCCTTTGTCGATCGCGGCGATGTGCTGTTTATCGACCGCGCCCTGGCGGTGCAGGTGCCCTACGAAAAGGAAGACGATCCCATCGCCTGCCACACCATCTCCACCGCCCAGGACGCCGGCTGGATCTGGGATATCGGATTGACCTGCCGCCGCGGTGTCGGCTATGTGTATTCCTCTGGCCATACTTCAGCGGCCCAGGCGGAACGGCGACTGCGCGACTATGTGGGCCCGGCCATCGAAAAACTGTCGGTGCGCGAGATCCCGATCCACTGCGGCCACCGGGAAAAATTCTGGGTCAACAACTGCGTGGCGGTGGGCCTGTCCGCGGGCTTCCTGGAACCGCTGGAGGCCTCGGCGCTGGTGCTGGTGGAGCTGTCCGCGGAGATGATCGCCGAACAGCTGCCGGCGCGCCGCGACGTGATGGAGATCACCGCGCGCCGCTTCAACGACACCTTCCGCTATCGCTGGGACCGCATCGTCGACTTCCTCAAGCTGCACTACCTGTTGAGCCGGCGCGGGGAAAACTTCTGGCGCGACAACCGCGACCCGGCCTCGGTGCCGGACAGCCTGCGGGAACTGCTGGCCCTGTGGCGCCACCGCCCGCCGGCGGACTGCGATTTCACCAGCAACAACGAGGTGTTCCCGGCGGCCAGCTACCAGTATGTGCTCTACGGCATGGGCTTCGAGACGGAGGTCGGCAGCCTGGTGCACCGGCTGCGTGACGGTAAGGCCGCAGCGGAACACTTCGCCGCTAACCAGAAGGCCACCACCCGCGCGCTGGCCGTGCTGCCGAAGCACCGCGAACTGCTGGAAAAAATTCACGAGTACGGCCTGCAGGCGATTTGATTCATTCCGATAAATAACGGCGAGGTAAAAATCATGACCAGACTGGTAGCCTTGAACAGCGAGCACCACCGAAATCTGCGCATCGATACCAGCAAGATCGAGCAGCAGGGCGCGGCGCTGCGCATGGTGCCAGTGATGCCGGGTGAATTCCTGAAACTGGCGATCGACTACCCGATAGTGCTGACCAAGAATGCGGAGACAGGCCAGTTCGTCTGCGTAGCCCTGTTCGGTTTCGCCGAGGGGGAAAACCTGTTCTGGCAGGGCGACAGCTGGGAGTCGCTGTACACGCCGCTGAACATCGCCCGCCAGCCGTTCTTCGTCGGCGCCGATGACGGCGGCCAGCCGCTGGTATGCATCGACGAGGACAGCCCCTGTGTGCGAAACGAAGGCGAGCGGTTGTTCGACGAGGGTGGTGCGGCCACGCCCTACCTGCAGAAGATGCAAGGCATACTGGCGCAGCTGCTCGACGGCGAGCGGCAGGGTGCCGAATTCGTGCGGCAGTTGCAGCAGCTGGACCTGATTGCGCCCATGCGTCTCGAGGTGACCTTCGCCGACCGCAGGGCGCAGCGGATCGAGGGGCTCTACACGGTGGACGAGGAAAAACTGCAGGCGCTCAACGGCGAGCCGCTGCAGCAGCTGCACGCCAGCGGTAGCCTTGCCCGCATCCACACCCTGCTGACGTCGCTCGGCCATATCTACTCGCTGATCGAGCGCAGAAACCGCCGCGACGCCGCCGCGGCCGCCTGACAGTGGAGATGGTGTTCGCCTTTGTGGCGCAGCCGCGGTGTGAGGTGGACGCCGTCGGCGATGAGCGGCTGCCGGTACTGATGGTCGACGACCTGGCGGCGGAGCCGGAGGCATTGCTGGACTTCGCCACTTCTGAACCCGGCTTCAGTGCCCGCGCCGGTGACTATTACCCGGGTGTCCGCAAGCCGCTGCCATCGGTCTACGCGGAAAAGCTGTGCGCGGTGCTGGACAAAACCCTGCGCGAGGTCTTCGAGCTGCCCGCCAGTGCCACCGCCGAGCCACTGTTGTGTGCCCTGTCCATCGCCACCACGCCGCCGGAACAGCTGCGGCCGATACAGCGGCTGCCGCACTTCGACAGCAGCGACCCCGACCAACTGGCGGTCGTGCACTACCTGTGCCCGCCGCAGTTCGGCGGCACCGCCTTCTATCGCCACCGCGCCAGCGGCTACGAGTCTATAGACGCGGACCGCCTGCACGGCTACGCCGCCGAAATCAAGCGGCAGGTGATGGCGTCTCCACCTACCGGCTATACCGGCGGCGACAGCCAGCTGTTCGAGCGGATTGCCCACTTCGATGCGCAGTTCAATCGCGCGCTGATCTACCGCGGGAACCAGCTGCACTCCGGCCTGATCGACCCCGCTGCCGGCCTCTCCGCCGATCCCCGTGCCGGCCGGCTGACCGCCACCAGCTTTATCCGCTTCAGGCGCTGATACATTAAGCGCAACTGGTTGCTTCCCCTGTAGGAGCGGCCCATGGCCGCGATCAATCTCGCAGGTTCCACTGACATCAATCGCGGCCAACGGCGGATGGCCGCCCCGCCCCTACAAAGTCTCCCCTTTCATATACATCGTGCCCCCGATTGGCTATAACTGCCCCAAGATTTCCCGCGGGGCACAACTCCCATGCAACAACCCATCGCCGGCTACCACCGCGACGAGGAAAACCACTGGGTCGCAGAACTGGCCTGCGGCCACAACCAGCATGTGCGCCACGACCCGCCGTGGCAGAACCGCCCCTGGGTAGAGACAGAGGCGGGGCGCGAGTCCATGCTCGGCCACCTGCTCAATTGCAAGAAATGCGACGCGGGCGCACCGCCGGACAATGTCGAAGAGGTAAACAAGCAATGACGAAAATCTGGGTCGATGCCGACGCCTGCCCGGTGGCCATCAAGGAGATCCTGTTCCGCGCCGCCGAGCGCACCCACACCGAGATGACCCTGGTGGCCAACCAGCCGGTGCGGGTGCCGCCGTCGCGCTTTATCAAATCTGTGCAGGTCACGGCCGGCTTCGATGTGGCCGACAACGAAATCGTGCAGCGCTGCGGTGCGGGCGACCTGATCATTACCAGCGATATACCCCTGGCGGCCGAGGTAATCGAGAAGGGTGCTACGGCCCTGAGCCCGCGCGGCGAGCGCCACACGAAAGCGAACATCCGCGCGCGCCTGAATATGCGCGATTTTATGGACACCATGCGCGCCAGCGGCATGCACACCGGTGGTCCGCCGCCACTGGGGCAGCAGGAGCGCAAGGCCTTCGCCGACCAGCTGGACCGCTGGCTGGCAGCCAGCCGCAAGAAAATCTGAGGGAGGCCCGATGCGATTGGAAAGTCAAATGAAACTGGAACCGGCGAACAGCGAACATCTGCAAGCCCTGATGACCTGGTTGCCGGACCTGCGCCAGTGCCGGCAGTGGGGCGGGCCTGCTTTCCGCTTTCCGTTCACCGCACAGACCTTTATCGAAGACTGCCGCTGGCCGGACCTGCCGAGTTGTGTACTGGTCAATGAACAAGGTGAACCTCTCGCCTTCGGCCAGTACTACAAGCGCCTCGACCGCTGCCACTTGGGTCGCCTGATCGTTTCCCCCGAACACCGCGGCACCGGGCTGGGCAGGACACTGGTCATCGAACTGTCGAGAAAGGGCTGCCGGGAACTGAACACGAGCGAGTGCTCGCTGTTCGTGCTGAAAGACAATGCCCCCGCGCGGGCCCTGTACCGGAAGCTCGGCTTCGAATTCGCCGACTACCCCGAGCGGCACGAATGGCTCGAGGGCTGCGACTATATGATCGCGGCTGCAGGGAACTTTACTGGAGTGGGAAATGACTAGGATTATCCAACCGCAGACGGAGCGCCTGCTACTGCGCCAATGGCGCGACGAGGACCGCGAGCCCTTCGCGGAGATGAACGCGGACCCGCGCGTAATGGAGTATTTCCCTGCACTGCTGAGCCGTGAGGAAAGCGACGCGGGCATCGATCGACAGCTGGCGCATATCGAGCAATACGGTTGGGGATTCTGGGCGCTGGAAAGACTGGAAGACAACCGCTTTATGGGATTTGTAGGCATTAAAAACGTCAGCGGGAATTTGCCCTTCGCCCCTGCGGTCGAAATCGGCTGGCGTCTCGGGGTCCCCTATTGGGGCCATGGCTATGCCACCGAAGCCGCCCGCGCATCGCTGGACGTGGCCTTCCGGACGCTGGGGTTGGACGAAGTGGTATCCTTCGCAGTAGTGAACAACCGACCCTCCCGCGCGGTAATGGAAAGGTTGGGCATGCGCGAGGCCCCGCACACATTCGAGCACCCGCAGCTGCCGGAAGACAGTCCGTTGCGGCGCCACTGCCTGTATCGGCTGGCCTCCGAAGCGTGGCCCGGAAGATGATTTTCAGGCCGCCGCGGGAACTGTCGGCTTGCCGCCGGATCACAGTTGAGGTTTGTGGATCGCAACGATTGCGCGAGTACCGCTGATCTCGGCAAGTTAAAGGTTCTCTCCATGAAATTCTCCATGAAACGGAATTCATTGGGCGCGAAATCCGCGGCTGCCGCTCTGTGCGGGTTTCTGCTCGGCCCGGCGACTGTCCAGGTCATCGCGGAACCGATCCTGCAGACCAGCGAGCGCGCGGACGACTCCCCTATCCATTGGTCCATCGAGCATCCTGAGAGCGGCGGAAAGCGCGGCCTGCTGCTGATCGCCCAGGGTTCCGGCTGCCTGCCGGCCATCCAGAATCCGGTCGTCGCCCGGGCCGGGTCCGTCGCGCCGGGCTTCTCAACCCTGCTGGTGGAGAAATACGGCGTCAGCCACGGCGATAGGCCGGAAAATCCGATGAACGATTGTTCCGAAGAGTTCTTTGCCCACCACACGGTGAGCCAGCGTGCCGACGATGTGGCACTGGTGATCGGTGACCTGAAAAAATCCGACTGGTGGAATGGAAAGCTGGTGTTGTTCGGCGGCTCCGAGGGTGGCGCCGTCGTCGCGCGACTGGCACCGCGGTTGCAGCCCGACGCGGTGGTGGTCTTCTCCTCCGGACTCGGCGAATCCCTGGCCACATCTCTCCCGCGCGTGATACCGCCGGAAGCGGCAAAAATGGCGGATGCGGAATTCGCGGAGGCGCGCAACAACCCCCACAGCACCGAGAGATGGGGTGGCAATTCCTATCGCTGGTGGGCGGATATCGTGGATGACGTACTGGTAAATCACCTGCTGAAAACTGAAGTGCCGGTACTGCTGGTGCAGGGTGCGAGGGACCAGTTTGCGCCGGTAGAGTCGGGACGCGCCACGCGCGATGCCTACAGGGCAGCCAGCCGCTGTGAACTCACCTACTGGGAACTGCCCGACTACGATCACTTTATGACGGACAGCGATGGCAACAACCATCGCGAGGAAGTCTTCTCCAGGATATCCGCGTGGATCGGCTCTGCAGCGGGAGGCGATAGACCCGGCTGCCCCTGACAAATTCAAAACACCAAAAAGAAACAAACGGAGTGAAGTAATGGACGTAAAAGCCGGAATTGCAGTTGCTATGGTGGCGGCAATCGCCTGCACGGCACAGGCGGGAGAATATGATCCCCTGCCACAGCTGAAGGCCTACGAGGTTCCGGATTCCTGGATCACACCGGTACCGCCGTTGCAGATTGCAGAAAATACCTGGCAGATCGGTACCGAGGAAATGACCTCACTGCTGCTGAAAGGCCGCGAGGGAGCCATTCTGATCGACGGCGGCATGCCGCAGGCAGCCGATCACCTGCTGGCGAATATGCGCGCGCTGGGCGTCGAGCCAGCGGACCTGAAGTTGATCCTGCACAGCCACGCCCACGGGGACCATGTGGGTTCACTGGCGGCGATCCAGCGGGCTACCGGTGCTCAAGTAGTAAGTAATGCCGAATCAGCCGCACTGCTCGCGCGCGGCGGCGCCGACGATATTCACTTCGGCGACGGCATCCTGTTCCCGCCAGTCAAAGCCGATCGCCTGTTGCAGGACGGCGAGGAGGTGGTGCTGGGCAATCTGCGCCTGAAAGTGGATTTCATCCCGGGTCACACCCCTGGCAGCATGGCCTGGACCTGGCGCGACCGTCGCGAGGGGAAGGACCTGAACATCGCCTATGTAGACAGCCTCAGCGCGCCCGGTTACCAGCTGATCAATAATCCTCGCTATCCGCGTATCGTCGAGGATTACAAGTCTACTTTTTCAAGAGTGCGCGAGCTGCCCTGCGACCTGCTGCTGACACCACATCCCGGCGGCAGCGGCTGGCAGTACAAGACTGAGGCCGTGCAGGGTAGGCCGACCAGCTGCCGCACTTATGCCGATGCGGCGGAGAAAAAACTCGAGGAGCAGCTGGCGGTCGAAGCCGGACAACCGGCGAAATGATTGCCTCAACTGGGGCCTGGCCGCCGCAGCCGCAGCGGAAGCTCAGCGCGGATCTGGTTTCTCCCCGCTCGCGGTGCCGAAATGGATGGCAAGCCGGGTTCCGCGACTGTTCGATTGCTCGACTTCCAGGTTCCAGCCCAGCCGCTCACAGATCAGCTGGACGATGAGCAGGCCGAAGCTGCTTTCCTGGAAGCCCCCGGGCCTGGTGTAACTTGCCCTGGATAATTTCTCTACGACGGATGCAGGCATTCCGCTGCCTGAATCACTGATACGGATACGATCCCGGCCCAACCGGACTTCAACTTCTGATGTCGTGTGGCGAAGGGCATTCTGGAGCAGGTTCCGCAGTAGCATCCGCACCAGTGCAGGGTCCGACAGAATCATCGGCCCGGTATCCTCCAGGGACACCGTGGTGCGGGAGGCAAACCTTCGATCGCTGTTTGCCAGATCCGCGATGGTGTCTGTAAGCAGCCTCTGGACGTCGACTGCGACGAAATCATCCCAGTGCGTCTTCCCTCTTGCCAATTGCAATAACACGTCGACGTCTTCCTGCATAATCCGGGTTGCATTGCGAATTCGGGCAAGGGTTTTCCGGTCGGGTTCCGCCATGCTCTGGCGCTGTTCCAGGATCTCCAGGGCGCCGCTGATCACTGCCAGGGGCGTGCGGAGTTCATGGCTGGCCAGTTTGACGAAAGATTTCTCCCGCTCGATATGGGATTCGAGGGCGGTAAGGAAGCGATTGAATGCCTGTGCAATGGCCTCAAATTCGCGGTCTCGATAATTTCCGCTCAGGCGTTGCATGGAGAGGCCCGGTTCCGTCGTTTGAACATCGTGGGCAAGAAGTCGTAGAGGTTTTACCAGGCGCCTGGAGCTGACCCGGGAGACGATATGGCCGATTAGAAGCATGACGACGGCAACAGAGAGCAGCATCAGCTGTACGAGAGCCTCCCGGTTCTCCATGATCGTGATGTCTTGAGCCAGAAATATCTGTCCGGGAGGGCTTTCTATCCGTTCGACCAGGACAAGGAAGGTCTTTTCACCGATCTCGATTTCGTTTGAATAGGGCGCCGATTTGTTGCGAAAGAGATCCGGTAACGGAACAGCTGGTCCATCGTCTGGTGCGAAAATGGCTTCCAGCCGGCCTGTTTTCCAGCGCCGGGGCTGACTTCCTTCAAGCTGGCCTTTGAAATAATTCGCGTCGGCCTCCAGTTCCAGATCGAGGATAGTTTTCTCGATGTCGTCTACGAATTTTTCGACGGTGAGCATGGCCACGATCGCCGTTACGGCAATCATGGAAAACAGTGTCCTGGAAATTCTCGATGAAAGAGATTTATTCGGCACAGCCTGCATCCCCGGAATCCGGAACTTCCAGCCGATAACCGCGCCCGTGGACGGTTTTTACCAGGTTGATGCCGAAAGCCTGTTGCAGCAATTTACGCAATGCATAGACATGGGTACGCAAACTGTGCGCTTCGGATTCCCCGGATTCGCTGCCCCAAATGGCGTCGCACAATGCGTCATGGCTGAGAAACTTCGGGTGAGCGCGGATCAGGAGTTCGAACAGTCTGGCCGGAGTTCCGGATAACTCTGTTTTCTGTCCGTGGAGTTCCACCACCAGTGTTCCGGGATCAAAATGCAGGTCTCCGGCCGACAATCCGGGCTCCCGTGGCATGTGGCGCCGGTACAGGGCCTCGATGCGCAGCTGCAGTTCCCTGAGCTCGAAGGGTTTTACCAGATAGTCATCGGCGCCACTTTCGAAGCCCTTTTCCTTATCGGACAGGGAGCCCAGGGCAGTGGTCAGGATAATGGGCGCCTGGCACTGCAGCTCGCGGCGGATACGCCGGCAAATCTCAAACCCGTTTACTCCCGGCAACATAAGATCCAGGATGATGACATCATATTCCTGGGTGGCCAGGAGGTGGAGGGCGGTCAGTCCGTCCGGGGCAAAGTCCAGGTCATAGCGCTCCTCGCTCAGGAATTCAAACAGGTTTTCCGCCAGGTCAATCTGGTCCTCAACAATCAGCAGACGCAGTTTTGGATTGCTGCATGCGGATCTGGCGTTAACTGGCATTGGCTGGTTGTTCCCGGTCCGGGGCGGGTCTTTCGAACGATAATAGATAATATCGTTGGTTTTTCATTTCTATATTGTATTTTTTCAGAATACTTGGTATTCGATCACGCGGCCACTGAGAGGGGAATGCGACAAAGTATCTGCGGTAACGATCTTTTTCCACTATATCAGAAAGCGCCTCCGGTGATATAGCCCTGGCCGCCTCGCGGGAGTAAAACCGGGCCGAAAACGGCAATTCCCCCAGGTACATTAACGGGCTGTCACCTGGCTCCCGCCTGTGAACATAGTGGTTTATCAGGCTCTTTTCAGTCTTGAGGGGATAAAGGCCCCAACTGCACGACAAGGTGAAGACCGACAGCCCAAGCGGCACCAGTATGGCGGTGAATGCGCGCAGGTAACTTTGCCATTTCTCCTGGGGCCGGCCTGATATCCACCGGGCGATCATGATCGCGCTGAATGGCAAGGAGGGCAGCACGTAGGTCCACAGGGTGTTTTTGGCCAGGGTGAAAAACAACAGGGGGCCTGTGGCGCAAAGCAAAACGTACAACAAGGGCGCATCTGACAGGAGGCGCGTGCCAGGAAATCTGGCGCCGCGCAGGGTCGAAACAACCAGTGCACCCAGGGCAACAGGTCCCCAGGGAAAGCTGGCCCACAACCAGAATATCCAGATCATGCCCAGGGAGCGTATATGCGCATTCCCATAGAGATCCCCGGTCCAGCCGGCGTCGACAAACCTGCGTAGATGTTCGCCGATCAGGAAATAATCCAGAAATCCCGGTGTCTTGAGTTCAGCGAGGATGTACCAGGGCAGTACCAGTGTGGTGGTTGCGGCAATGCCTGGCGGCCACAGGAGAATTTTGAAGTCCCCCAGTCCGCGGCGCTGGAGAATGATCCACAATAGGATCGGAATCCCGACCAGGGTCACCGCCAGGGGCCCCTTGGCGAGAAGTCCGATTACAAGTCCCAGAAAAAACAGCCAGCGCCAAACAGCGCCGCCGCCTTGTGCCGCCAGGAAAAAGCTTGCGAGGGAAAGCGTGGTCCCGAGCGCGAGAAAGGCATCCGTCATGACCGCGCCGGCAGCGATGTAGCTCAGCGCCATGGTCGACAGCACCAGCGCGGACCATCGGGCCACCCTGTCGCCGCAGTACTGCAATGCAAACCGCCATGTCAGGAATATCATGGCGGCGGCCGCCAGCCACGACGGCAACCTCAGGGCAAATTCGGAAGGGCCGAGTAATCTGGCTGCCGCGGCCTGTGCCCAGAAAGAGAGCGGCGGCTTGCCCCAGAAGGGCACGCCCGGTTCAAACCAGGGGGTGATCCAGTCGCCGGTCTGTGCCATCAGGCGCGCGATTTCCGCATAGCGGGGCTCGGTGGTATCCACAAAGGGGAAAGCCGCCATGCCGATAAACCGGCTGACGAGAATGCCAGCCAGGGCCAGCAGCCAGTAGTTATAGCGCTTTGACATAGTGCATCGATTCCACTTGATCGGTTTTCGCCTGGCGGCTCTCGATCACTTCCTCGGCCAGGTATATGGGCCTCTGCTTGGTCTCCATATAGGCTTTGCCAATATACTCCCCGACAATCCCGATGCTCAGCAGCTGGATGCCGCCGAGAAAGGTGATGACGGCCACGAGAGAGGGGTAGCCACTGGTGGCATCCCCGATCAAAGTTGCCTTGACGACGATCCACAGCCCGAAAAGGGCGCCAACAGTGGCCGAAAGCAGGCCCATACCGGTTGCCCACCGCAGTGGCGAAACGGAAAACGAAGTCAATCCCTCACAGGCGAGGCCGAAGAGGCCTGCGTAGTCCCACTTGCTTTCTCCCGCGGCGCGGGGCTCTCTGTCGTATCGAATGATTTCGGTTGGCATGCCCACCCAGGCAAACAGGCCCTTCATATACCGGTTGCGCTCCTTGAGAGAAAGCAGGGCGTTGACCGCGTGCCGGCTCATAAGGCGAAAATCACCGGTATCCACGGGAATTTCGGTGCGACTGCTGCGATTGAGCAGGCGGTAGAACAGATAGGCGCTCAGACGCTTGGCCAGTGTCTCTCCCTGTCGCGTACGGCGCTGCATCAGCACCACATCGGAACCGTTTTGCCAGGCATTCACCATCGCGGGAATACACTCCGGCGGGTCCTGGAGGTCGGCGTCTATTATGATGACGGCATCTCCGCCGGCGTGTTCCAGGCCGGCGGTCAGCGCGGCCTCCTTGCCGAAATTGCGGCTGAGTTTTACCAGCTTCATATCCGGCTTTCTGGAAAGGATTTCCTTCAGGTAATTCGCGCTGCCATCGTCGCTGCCATCATCGACGAAAATCAATTCCGTTCTCAGTGCCAGCGCGTTCAATACAGGGAGTATCCGGTCGAGGAAGATTGGCAGCATGGCCCGTTCGTTAAAGACCGGGACCACGATCGACAGCAATCGCCTATCGAGTGCGGGCATCTGGGATCTGGGGCGCATGTTCATGGAAGACAAACCTCCGGTAGACGACCAGGTTGAGTGCAGTCACCAGCGCTGTCGTCAACAGCTGCGCCGGTATGACTGGCAGTGGGAGTTTTTCGCTGAGCAGGTAAAACAGGGCCAGGTTGGCGTGCCAGGCCAGGGCGCAGGATGCCAGGTAGCGCCGGATCGATGTTCCGTGGCCGGGGGCTCGGGGGAAGGCGATGCGCCGTTGCAGGCCGTAGTTGGCGACGGCGCCGGAGAGGCTTCCGGCGGCAGTGGCGATTGACGAATCTACGGTTGCCGCGACCAGGCTGGCCATTACCGTCCAGTGGATGGCGGTGGCCAGTCCTCCCGCTACCACCGAGCCCAGGGTCTGTGTGCTGATGGCGTGGATAGCCGGTGATTTACCCATTTTATATCCTGATGGAGCGGCGCAGCGCCGCCGGTACTTTCATCGGATGGGTATGTTAGTCAGCCAAGCGTCAGGTTTTTGTGGGTTTTTTATCAAGAATTTGTCAATTTAGGGGTGGCGTTGCGGCCACACAGGCCGGCGGGATGAAAGCTGGGTTCCCCGCAGGATCAAGCCCAACCCGGCTGCGGGACCCAGGGGCCGGGCATGGGTCAACTTCCGGCCATCACTCGGGGGCCCGCGTGGGCGCGCAGGTCGCCCCCGGAATAACGAATCTTTGGGGTCATTCGGCCGCGAGCGCAGCGATTTCCTCGGTGTTCAAAGCGCCGCTGTAGATCCGGAACTCGTCGACCCTGCCTTTCAGCAAAGGGTCATTCGCATACTGCGAACGCCCGAGCCAGTTCTGTTTGGTGGAGGCCCCAAGCTGCATCGGCGTCAGGTCTATGCCCTCGCTCCGCGCCGCTTCCTCGCCGTTGATATAGAGGATAGCGGTGTTGCCTTCCAGGGTAAGCGCCACATGAACCCACTGGCCCGCCGGCAGAGTGCTGGCGCAGAGGGATCGGTCACCGTGATAACTGACCTTGGTGATCCTGAAGCAGCTCTGGCCGCCCTCGCGCGGCGCAAAGAACATGTAGCGCTGGTCGTCATCACCGAAATCGAACAGGCGTGTCAGGTTGGTGTCTTCATCCCGGTAAATCCAGCCGGCAATACTGAAATCCGCCAGTTTTGACACAATGCCTTCGGGAAGGCTCACGTAGTCATCGACACCGTCGAAGGCCAGCGCATTGCCGACCTTGCCGGGTGTCGATTCGGGGTCGCCGTGCAGCGTGGCGGTACTGGTTTCTCCCGCGGCGCTGGAGATCTGTCCGCCTTCGATGGCATCGAAGGTGTAGTGAACCAGCAGCTTGGGACCGACGCCGACTTGGATCGCATTTGACGGGTCGCTTTCCCCCGCTTCGGACACCGCCACTACCCGGTAGCCATAGTCCTCCCCGCGCAGCACATCCGTATCGGTATGGGTCAGTACTTCGCCCGCGCCAATGGTGGCGATGGTGGTATAAGTGGCACCGGGGCTGTCAGCGCGCTGCAGCAGGTAATTGTCGGCGCCGGCCGCGCCCCACCAGCTCAATACCACCGACTCGCCGCGCAGTTCGGCGTATAAATTCCGCGGTGCACCACCAACTTCGGCCGGATCGAGGATTTCCGTCAGCGAGCCCCAGCCCATGCCGTCGCCACTGCCGTCGTATCTCTCGAAGCGGGTTTTTTCCTCCAGCATTCGTTCTGTCCAGGGCGCGGCGATGCCGAGCCGGTTCTGGTAGTGGTTGTAGATCAGCTCCCAGGCGGGCCGGACGCTTCCGCGCGAAATGTCGGAGACCACGCCCTGGCCATGGACGGCGCTCTTGCAGTTGGGGCCGTAGAAGGTAAAGGGCACTTCCTCGAACAGGTTGTAGCGCGCGATATATTCGGAGGTCGCCAGCAACGCGTAGTTGTTGTAGGCGAAGAGATCATCGCCCTGGTTCCAGGCCATCTTTGCGATGGTGCCATAGAGCGCGACGCCCAGCGTGGAGTGCCCCTGGTCCCGTCCGCTCTCCTGGTATTGGCCCATATTGCCGGGATGGCGGTAATACATCAGGTTCTCCAGCGCACCGCTGCCGCGGCCGTGATAGAGGTAGTCGAGCGCCTCTTCATAGATATCCGCGCGGTCCGTAAAAACGCCGATGGCCATCATGCTGGCCAGGTTGGCGAGATCCCAGTTGGCCCAGTAGTTGGAGATACAGGCGTCGTTGTGCACTGTGAGGAAGTGCCGGTTCATGGGCAGGAAGATATCGAGCAGCATCGTCCCGAACTGCTCCCTGTCCGCTTCCTCCCAGCCTTCGTAGGTGCGCATGATCTCGGCCACGTTGGCCCACTCGTAGCCGTAGAGGCCGGAGGCCAGGAAGCGGTCGGCGTTGCCGGTGATCCTTTGCAGTGTCGACGACCAGTCGTTGAGATAAACCACCGCCAGGTCGCCGTAGGCGGGGTCTCCGGATATTTTCCAGCGCAAGGCATAGGCGTAGGCGAAGCGCAGCTCGGTGATCACGCGGCCGAAATTCTGCCCGTCACCGCCGCGTCGCAGCTCGACCAGCGGCGCCGGTGTCCTGCCCAGTTGCGATGCGGAGTCGCCACTGAATATGTTCCAGGCCTCCACCCAGGTTTCATCTCCCCCGGCGATCTTGCTTCTTATCCGCTCGAAATCGGCCTCCGAGTGCAGCAGGCCCGGATGTACGAAAACGCGTTCAGGCTGGAAGACCTCTACGGTTCGGGTCATCGTCGCCGAGGCGCCATCGGAATCCGTCACCGAGTAGGTCACGGTATAACTGCCGACACTGCTGACATCGACGGTGGAGGAGATTTCGATATGAATGCTCAGGTCGCCGTCCTCGGCGTCGGTGGCGGTGGCCCCGGCTTCCGTATAACTCTCCCCCAAAGGCACCTCCACCGTATCACTGCCGTTCAGCGCGATTTGCGGTGCGGCGTTCTGCGTTTCAGAGTCGGCCACCACTTCGATGGTGCGCGTCACTGAAGCGCTGGCGCCGGCGGAATCGGTGACCGTATAGGTGATGCGGTAGCTGCCGGCCCTGCTGGTGTCCAGGTCCGACTCCACCTGAATGCTGCCGCTGAGATCGCCGTCCTCTGCATCGGCGGCACTGGCGCCCGGGTCGCTGTAGCTGCTGCCGACGACGAGCTGCACGCTGGCGGCGCCGCTGAGGTTGATGGATGGCGGCTGGTTGGCGGATAAGCTGGAGGTTTGCTCGGAGTCGCTACCGCCTCCGCAGGCGCTTATGGCCAAAGATAGGAGCAGCACCAGGCCGCGGACTCTGTTGATGCTCATATTGCTCCCCCAATAACCTGTCCGCTGTGGGTAAAAAACTGTAGTCGTTTACATTGGCTGCAAAAGATATAGGCACCGCAGTCGTACAAAAAGGGGGATACTGGAAAATTGTGACCCGCTGCACTTTATGTCTGCACCTCGTGCAGACGACAATCGATGTTACGGAGGTCACCCAACGCAGGAAGCACAGGCACTGGCTTCGTGCCCGGGGGGAGCGCGAACGACTGCGCCATTCATCGTAAGAGGGAATTTATCCTGACTCAGCCATCCGCGCGTGGGCTAGCTGGTTGCCGTCGCAAACTGCCGTCGGTCCAGATTGCGATAGGCCAAAGCCTCGGCAATCTGCCCTGCGCCGATATTTTCCTCGCCCGCCAGGTCCGTCAGTGTGCGCGCCACTTTTAAGACCCGGTGGTAACTGCGCGCGGACAGTCCCAGCTGTTCCACCGAATGCCGCAGCAGCGTCTGCTCGCTTTTGCCCAGCGCACAGAAGCGGTCGAGTTCCGAACCTTTCAGTTGCGCATTGATCTTCCCCTGCCGATCCAGCTGCCGGGCGCGCGCGGCGGCTGCCCGCGCGCGCACCTCCGCCGAGGATTCGCCGGCCGGCGCCTCCTGCAGCTGGCTCGCGCTCATGCTCGCCACTTCCACCTGCATGTCGATGCGATCCAGCAGCGGGCCGGAGAGTTTGTTGCGGTAGCGGTCGATCTGGTCCGGGGTGCAGCGGCAGCGGGGTTCGCCCAGGTAGCCGCAGGGGCAGGGGTTCATGGCGCCGACCAGTTGGAAATCGGCGGGGAAGGTGACCTGGGCGCGGGCGCGGGAGATGCGCACCTCGCCGTTCTCCAGCGGCTCGCGCAGTATCTCCAGGGCGTGGCGGGGGAACTCGGGCATTTCGTCCAGGAAGAGTACACCGCGGTGGGCCAGGGAGATCTCTCCCGGCTTGGGGTTGCTGCCGCCGCCGACCAGGGCGGTTGAAGAGGCGGAGTGGTGTGGCGCGCGGAAGGGGCGGCTGCGCAGTTGCGCCAGGCCGGCGCTGGAGTAGACGGCGGCCACCTCGACCAGTTCTGCGTTGCTGAGCGGCGGCAGTATGCCGGGCAGGCGACTGGCGAGCATGGTCTTGCCGGTGCCGGGCGGGCCGTAGAAGAGCAGGTTGTGGCCGCCGGCCGCGGCCACCTCCAGGGCGCGGCGCGCCCTGAGTTGGCCGCGCACGTCGGCCAGGTCGGCGCAGTCCGCAACCGTTTCCCCCTCCTCCTGCTGCGCCCGGGGCAATGGCTCGCGCCCGTGCAGTTCGGCGCATACCTGCAGCAGGGACTCGGCCAGCCTGACCTCGCCCCCGGCCAGGGCTGCCTCGGCGCCGGATTCCCGCGGCACCACGATGGTGCGCCCTACGGCGCCGCTGGCGATGGCCGCGGGCAGGCTGCCGGCCACCTCGCGCAGGGCGCCGGTGAGCGCCAGCTCACCGATAAACTCGTAGCTTTCCAGCGGCTCGCAGGGGATCTGCCCGGAGGCGGCGAGTATGCCGATGGCGATGGCCAGGTCGTAGCGGCCGCCCTCCTTGGGCAGGTCCGCCGGGGCCAGGTTGACGGTGATGCGCCGCTGTGGGAATTCGAAGTGGCTGTTGACCAGTGCGCTGCGCACCCGGTCGCGGCTCTCGCGTACCGCGGCCTCCGGCAGGCCGACGATATGGAAGGCGGGCAGGCCGTTGGCCAAGTGGGTTTCGACGGTGACCAGTGGCGCAGCTACGCCGAGTTGGGCGCGGGTGTAAGTAACGGAGAGGCTCAAAATTTCATCCTTGGCTTTCTTCCCCTTCCTTAATTAGAGGCGTGGATGGGGCATCAGTCGGCGGGTGGGACTTTTTTGTCCTGTTCAGCCAGGGCCCGCTCCAATATTTCCACCTGTGCCTCCAGTCGCGCAAGTTTTTCCCGCGTGCGTCTCAGTATCTCGACTTGGGTATCGAATTCGTGCTGGGAGACCAGGGGCAGTTTGCCCAGTGCCACCGCCAGGGCGTCGCGCAGATCGCCGGTGACCACTGCCCCTTGTTGTTGCAGTTCTTTCAGCAACTGTTGCAATTTGTCTGCGGCCAACGGCAATTCCTCGCTAAAAAATCCCTGTTTGATAGCAACGGATTGTAGCCCACTGCCTTCGGCGACAAAAGCTGGCTGACTTGTGCTCCACCTTGGTTCACCGGCGCCGACTTGCTCACCACTTCTGTGCGTGCTGGCCTGGCAAGTCCCATTTTGGTGCGTGTCGCCTTGGTGCGCGCTCTGTTTCACCTCTGTTTCACATTGGAAATGTCTATTAAGTCGTTGATTTGTCGTCGAATTGCCGAGTTGGCATCAAGCCTGCACTAACAATATCTGCAGGAAGAACTGCAGAAGTGCAGATGTTCCACTGCAGATCACGGATAGCCGCCGGGACGAAAATGCTCACGAGGCGAATAACAGTAGTGGCCACCAAAACCCCCGGTGGTGCACCCGACGCCGATCGCATACTGCAATCCTATAAGAATTTGACAACGAGAAATTCACAGAGACTGAGGAGAATTAAAGTGGGCACAACACTGAATAAAATCGCTGCCGCCTTCACTGGCGGGCTCGTGGCGCTGGGCGCCGCCGCCGCACAGGCCCAGGATGCGGGCCCCAGCTTCAGCGCCAATGTGGGCGTAGTGACCGACTACAAGTTCCGCGGCATTTCCCAGACCGATGGCAGCCCCGCGGTGCAGGGCGGCGTCGACCTGGACCTGGGCAACGGCTTCTACCTGGGCACCTGGGCCTCCCAGGTGGACTTCGCCTACGGCGCGGATGAAACCGACTTCGAACAGGACTTCTACGGCGGCTATGCCGGCCAGATCAGCGATACCGTCAGCTACGACGTGGGCTATATCTACTACGCCTACCACGGCAGCGGCCGCGACGAGGATTACCAGGAGGTCTACGGCAGCGTCAGCATCTCCGACCTGACCCTGGGCCTGGCCTACTCCGACGACTACTGGGCCGCCACCGGCACCTTCTACTACCCCTACGCGGAATACAGCTTCGCCCTGCCGGCGGATGTGAGCCTGGATTTCCATGTGGGCGCGAACATGTTCGACGAGGAGGGCTTCCTCTTCGAGTCGGATTCCTACATCGATTACTCGGTTACCGTGGGCAAGGAATTCGGCGGCCTGAGCCTCAGCGCGTCACTGGTCGGCACCGACATCAGCGACAGCGAGTGTTTCGGCCTGGACTGGTGTGAGCCTTCGGTGATCGCCGGAGCCACTTACACCTGGTAACAGACCCGGCCCCGCCCACCTCGGGCGGGGCCAACTTACTATGGGGGAGAGCATGAAACTGGTTACAGCAATCATCAAGCCCTTCAAGCTGGACGCGGTGCGCGATGCGCTGGCAGAGGCCGGTGTCAACGGCATCACCGTCAGCGAAGTCAAGGGCTTCGGCCGGCAGAAAGGCCATACGGAGCTCTACCGCGGAGCCGAGTATGTGGTGGACTTCCTGCCCAAAACCATGCTGCAGATCGCGGTGGACGACGGCCAGCTGGACGCGGTGCTGGAGGCGATCGGGTCCGGTGCGCACAGTGGCAAGATCGGGGACGGCAAGATTTTCGTCTCCGACCTGGAACAGGTCGTGCGCATCCGCACTGGCGAGACCGGCGCCGAGGCAATTTAACCCGGCCAATAATAAACCAATCAACTTTTTCAGAAACTCTCGGGACTGAACGGAGCAAAAGATGGAAAATCAAATTTTTCAATTGCAGTACGCAATTGATACGTTTTATTTCCTCGTGTGCGGCGCGCTGGTAATGTGGATGGCGGCGGGCTTTGCCATGCTGGAAGCCGGCCTGGTGCGCTCGAAGAACACCACGGAAATTCTCACCAAGAACGTGGCGCTGTTTGCAATCGCATGCATCATGTACCTGCTGTGCGGCTACCACATCATGTATGACGGCGGTTGGCTGCTGTCCGGTATCGAAGCCTTCGACCTGGACGGCGTACTGGCCAGTTCGGCGGAAAACGGTTTCGAAGGCGACTCCGTCTACTCCGGCGCCTCCGACTTCTTCTTCCAGGTGGTGTTCGTGGCTACCGCCATGTCCATCGTCTCCGGCGCCGTGGCCGAACGCATGAAGCTGTGGAGCTTCCTGGTGTTCGCCGTGGTGATGACCGGTGTCATCTACCCGCTGGAAGGCGCCTGGACCTGGGGCAGCCAGAAGGTATTCGGCCTCTACAGCCTGGGCGACCTGGGCTTCTCCGATTTCGCCGGTTCCGGCATCGTACACATGGCGGGTGCCGCCGCGGCCCTGGCCGGCGTACTGCTGCTGGGCGCGCGCAAGGGCAAGTACGGCCCCAACGGTGAGGTCTACGCGATACCCGGCGCCAACCTGCCGCTGGCCACCCTGGGTACCTTCATCCTGTGGATGGGCTGGTTCGGCTTCAACGGCGGCTCCGTGCTGAAACTGGGCGACGCCGCCAATGCGCACTCCGTGGCCATGGTGTTCCTGAACACCAACACCGCAGCTGCCGGCGGTGCCATTGCCGCGTTGATCACCGCGCGTATCCTGTTCGGCAAGGCCGACCTGACCATGCTGCTGAACGGCGCCCTGGCGGGCCTGGTGGCGATCACCGCCGAGCCCTCCACCCCGACCGCGCTGCAGGCGACCCTGTTCGGCGCCCTGGGCGGCGTACTGGTGGTCTTCTCCATCATTACCCTGGACAAGCTGAAGATCGACGATCCGGTGGGCGCCATCTCCGTACACGGCGTGGTCGGCCTGCTGGGTCTGCTGTTGGTGCCGGTCACCAATGATGGCTCCTCTTTCAGCGGCCAGCTGATCGGCGCCGCCACCATCTTCGCGTGGGTATTCGCCGCCTCCTTCGCCGTCTGGTTCCTGCTCAAGGTCATCACCGGCATTCGCGTCAGCGAAGAGGAAGAGCAAGAAGGTGTTGACTTGGTGGAATGCGGAATGGAAGCTTACCCGGAGTTCATGAGCAAATAGGATGAGCAAATAAGCGCTCTGAATTGGCCCCCGGCCGGCGCGCCGGCCGGGGGTTGGGAATCAAGCTCCCTCGCAGGAAATTCAAACCAGGGGCCTAATACCTAATAGGGGAAAGTAAGATGAAATTGATTACGGCTGTGGTAAAGCCCTTCAAGCTGGACGACGTGCGCACTGCGCTGTCCGAAGTGGGCGTGCAGGGCATGACGGTGACCGAAGTAAAAGGCTTCGGGCGCCAGAAGGGCCACACGGAACTCTATCGTGGCGCCGAATACGTGGTGGACTTCCTGCCCAAGGTAAAACTGGAGCTGGCGGTGGACGACAGCATGGTGGACAGCGCCGTGGAGGCCATCACCAAGGCGGCCCAGACCGGCAAGATCGGCGATGGCAAGATCTTTATCACCGCGCTGGAAGAGGTGATCCGCATTCGCACCGGCGAGACCGGCAGCGAGGCGGTGTAAGCCAAATCGGCTCCTGTCTCACAGGCAGGACGGATGAAGAAAAATCCGCCACCACGAAAAGCCCCATTCGGGGCTTTTCTCTTTTCCGCCGCGCGTAAACCCCGTCTTTCCGGCCCTCCAGCCCTGGCGCAAACTGGCATATCGGGTTGGCGCCAGCTTCCCCATAACCAAGCGAAATATTCCACGGCTGTTTCCGCAGCAAAAAACTCTAGTGGTGGCCGCCCTTCGGCTGGCGGGGCCAGGGCAAACTGCCTATATATTACTCGCCGCGGTTTGCTGGGCAGCAGCTAACGGGCACAGGGGTACTTCCTCTGTAACAGGAGTAGCAGTTACAGGGTTTCAGCCATGAAAGATGTTTACGAAGATCAGGGAAGCAATTCCCGCAGCAAAGACTCCGAGGAGTTTGCCGAGGAACGCAGTGTCACCTCCCGCGAGCGGGCCAGGACACAACTGAACGCCGAGATCGAGGAGTTCCTCGCCCGCGGCGGCGCCATCAACGAAATCGATCCCGAGGTCACCGCCGATCCCCCGCGCAAGCCGCAGCCCAAGTACGGCAGCCGTCCCATTTAACAGGACACCAGCATCTCCGATCTGCGACCCAGGGGCGAACCTTGTGTTTGCCCCTGCGTTTTCCCGGTTGTAGCTGTCGTGGGGGGGTGGCCCATCCGGGCTGGAACTCAGGGACCGAGAAGGCGGGGCAGCAGGCGCTCCAGGACCTCGCCGATGTAGGACAGGAAGAGGGTGCCGAGGCTGGAGCGGTAGTGTTGCGGATCACTGGACCCCACCGCCAGTACCCCCAACTGGTTCGCCAGCGGCACCACCGCGGCGGAGGCGACTCCGGCCCCGTCGTCGCCGAACAGGTAATCCTTCTCCGCCGGGCGCAGCACACCGCAAACGGTGCGGCCATTGCGCAGTATGGAGCCGATCGTCGTCTCCGCCGCGGTACGGGAGCTGGTGCGCACCTGGCCGATTGACCCGCGCCCCTGGGGCAGTGGCCCGAACAGAATCAGGGCGGTGAATTCCACGTTGAAGTCGCCGGCAAAGCTCTGGTAGAGCGCCTCTGCGGCCTCGCCGACGTTCTGCGCCTCCAGTAGCGCCAGTATCAGGCGGCGGCTGTGCAGGAACAGCTGGTCGTTGTCGCGGGCGTTGTGCAGCAGCTGGTCGAGGCGCTGGCGCATCTCGATATTGCGCTCGCGCAGCAGGTTGGTCTGGTGGGTCATCAGCGACACCGTCTTGCCGTTTTCCCGCGGCAGCTTGATGTTCTCCAGCAGTTCCAGGTGATCGGCGAAGAAATCCGGGTTCTGGATCAGGTAGCGGGCCACCTGGCGCGCCAACAGCTTCCTGTTGCGCTGCTCTTCCTTTTCATCGCCGGCGGTGATGTTTTCCGGGGTCGGGGTGGCGTCGCTGTGTTCCGTCATAGTTGCGGCTGTTTTTACTGGTCTTGGCCGTAGGTTGGAGCGGCTTTGCGCAGTCCAACGTGCCGTTGGGGTCGCACAGCGCACCTCAACCTACGGGAGAGAGATTCAGATAATGATCTGCCCGTGGTACACGGTGGTCGCGGGCCCGGTCATGGTAACCGGCTGCCCCGGTCCGCTCCAGTGGATTGTCAGGGTGCCGCCGGGCAGCTGGATCTCCAGGGTGTCGTCCACCAGGTCGCGCTGCCGCGCCGACACCATGGCCGCGCAGGCGCCGGTGCCGCAGGCGCGGGTCTCGCCGACGCCGCGCTCGAACACCCGCAGGCGGGCCCGGGTGCGGGATTCTATCTGCAAAAAGCCCACATTGACCCGCTGGGGGAAGCGCTCGTGGCGCTCGATTTCCGGTCCCAGCCTGTTGACGGGGGCGCTGTCGACGTCCTCCACCAGCAGCACCGCGTGGGGGTTGCCCATGGATACGGCGCCGATGGTGTAGACCTCGCCGCCGACTTCCAGCGGGTAGGTCTCGGCGCGCCTGTCGGCGGCGAAGGGGATCTGCTCCGGTTCCAGTATCGGCGCGCCCATGTCGACGCTGACTTTGTCGTCGTCGAGCAGTTTCAGCTCCAGCATGCCGGTATTGGTTTCCACCAGCAGCTGTTTCTTGCCGGTCAGGCGGCGCTCGCGCACGAACTTGGCGAAACAGCGCGCGCCGTTGCCGCAGTTTTCCACCTCGCCGCCGTCGGCGTTGTAGATGCGGTAGCGAAAGTCGGCCTCCGGTGTGCGTGGCGATTCCACCACCAGTACCTGGTCGCAGCCGATCCCCAGGTGGCGGTCCGCCAGGCGGCGAATCTTGTCCGGCGACAGTTTGATGCGTTGGCTGATGCCGTCGAGCATCACGAAGTCATTGCCGAGGCCGTGCATTTTGGTGAATTTAACGCGCATGCTGTTTCTCAATCCAGTCCCTGTAAACCGGTGCAGTGGCGGCCCTGCTGCCGGTGGCCACCCGGCAAAAAACCGCATCGGTAAATATTCGCCGGGTGGCCACCGGCATCAGTCCCTAGCGGGTCCCCGCTTTTCCGGCACCGGGCTTTCGCCGCGCACCAGGTCCGCCAGGGTTTCCCGCGCGCGCACCAGGTAGGTCCTGTCGCCGTCCACCAGCACCTCCGCGGCGCGCAGGCGGGTATTGTAGTTTGAACTCATGCTAAACCCGTAGGCGCCGGCGGACAGCATGGCCAGCAGCTGCCCGGGCGCGAGCGCCAGGGAACGGTGCTTGCCGAGGAAGTCGCCGGTCTCGCACACGGGGCCCACGATATCCCAGATCTCGTCCTCGCCGTCGTTGGGCGTGACCGGCACTATGTCCTGCCAGGCCTGGTAGAGGGCCGGGCGCAGGTTGTCGTTCATGGCCGCGTCGACGATGGCGAAGTTATGCTCCTCGGCGCGCTTGAGGAATTCCACCCGGGTCAGCAGCAGGCCGCCGTTGGCGGCGATGGAGCGGCCCGGTTCCAGCACCAGCCCCAGTTGGCGCTCGCCCAGGCGCTCTTTCACCGCCTGCAGGTAGTCGCTCACCGGCGGCGGCTCCTCGCCGCGGTAGCGCACGCCGAGGCCGCCGCCCAGGTCCAGGTGTTCCAACTGTATGCCCTCGCCCGCCAACTGGTCCACCAGAATCAGCAGCCGGTCCAGCGCGTCCAGGAAAGGGGAAATCTCGGTGAGTTGGGAGCCGATATGGCAGTCCACGCCGAGCACCTTGAGGTGCGGGGAATCGGCGGCGCGGCGGTAGACTTCGGGCGCGCCGTCGATGGCGATACCGAATTTGTTCTCCTTCAGGCCGGTGGAGATATAGGGGTGCGTGCCGGCATCCACATCCGGGTTGACCCGCAGGGACACGGGGGCCGCGGTGCCGCACTCGGCGGCGACGGACTCCAGCCGGGTCAGCTCCGCTTCGGATTCCACGTTGAAGCAGTGCACGCCCACCTCCAGCGCGCGCTGCATTTCCGCGGTCGTTTTGCCCACGCCGGAAAACACCACCCGCGCGGGATCGCCGCCGGCCAGCAGTACCCGTTCCAACTCGCCGCCGGAGACGATATCGAAGCCGGCACCCAGCTGTGCCAGCAGCGACAGAATGCCCAGGTTGCTGTTGGCCTTGACCGCGTAGCAGATCAGCCCCGGGTGGTCGCCCAGCGCATCGGCATAGGCCAGGTACTGGTTCTCGAAATGCGCGCGGCTGTAGACATAGGTGGGCGTGCCGAACTGCTCGGCGATTTTTTCCAGCGCAACCCCTTCCGCCCAGAGGCTGCCGTCCCGATAGTTGAACTCGCTCATTTCTCTAACGCCGGCTCCCCGTTCGTCTCCGTGGTTTCATCGGCTTGCGCCTGGGGTTCTTGCTCCTCCCCTTCCGCCGGGGCGGCGACAGCGGCTGCGGGCTGTGCCTGTGCCGCCGGGTCCTGCGGCAGATAGAGCGGGCCCTTCTGCCCGCAGGCGGCGAGCATAAACGTCAGTGTGAACAACGACGCGAGGGGGAGGGGTTTTTTCGACATCAGCGGTGTCCTGCGGCGAGGAAATTGGAAAAGCCTGCTAGTATACCGGTCAATTCAATTGGGCACAGTACGACAGAAGTAACAAATTATGAGCCAAGCGGAATACGATGCGGCTGTGGAGCGCACCCTCATCGCGATCGAGGATGCCCTGGACAACTGCGACTGGGATATCGATTACGAGCGCAGCGACGCGGTGTTGACCCTGACGCTGGAGGACAGCGGCAGCCAGGTGATCCTCTCGCGCCAGGCCACCAACCGCGAACTCTGGGTGGCGGCGAAGTCCGGGGGTTATCATCTGGCTTTTGACAATCCGGGCTGGAAGTGCACCACCACCGGCGAGGACCTGCCGGCGCTGCTGGATCGCGTCCTGACCGAGCAGCAGGGCGAGCCGGTCTCCCTCAACCTGGAATAATTCCCTGTCCCGCCGCTCCTACAGGATAATCGACTTCAACGCGCGGCGATCAGCGCCCTGGCCCGCGCGCAGGCCGCGCGCACCTGGTTCGGTGCCGTGCCGCCGATATGGTCCCGCGCCGCCACCGACCCCTCCAGGGTCAGCACCTCGAACACATCGTCCTCGATCACATCCGAGAACTGCCGCAGTTGCTCCAGGCTCAGTTCCGCCAGGTCCTTCTTCTGCTCGATTGCAAAGGACACCGACTGGCCGACGATCTCGTGGGCGTCGCGGAAGGCCACGCCCCGGCGCACCAGGTAGTCCGCCAGGTCGGTGGCGGTAGAGAAGCCCCTGGCCGCGGCGGCGAGCATGTTTTCCTTCTTCGGCTTCAGCGCCGGCACCATATCGGCGAAGGCGCGCAGGCAGTCGAGGGCCGTGTCGGCGGCGTCGAACAGCGGTTCCTTGTCCTCCTGGTTGTCCTTGTTGTAGGCCAGCGGCTGGCTCTTCATCAGGGTCAACAGGGCGATCAGGTGGCCGTTGACGCGGCCGGTCTTGCCGCGCACCAGCTCCGGCACGTCCGGGTTCTTCTTCTGCGGCATGATGGAGGAACCGGTGCAGAAGCGGTCCGGCAGGTCGATAAAATCGAACTGGCTCGAGGTCCAGAGCACCAGCTCCTCGCTGGCGCGGGACAGGTGGGTGAGCAGCAGCGCGGCGAAGGCGCAGAACTCGATGGCGAAATCCCGGTCGCTGACCGAGTCCAGGGAGTTTTCCGTGGGCGCGTCGAAGCCGAGCAGCTCGGCGGTGCGGGCCCTGTCGATCGGGTAGCTGGTGCCGGCCAGGGCGGCGGCGCCCAGCGGCGAGCGGTTGACGCGCACGCGGCAGTCTCTCAAACGCTCGAAATCACGCTGTAGCATTTCGTTCCAGGCCAACAGGTGATGCCCGAAGGTCACCGGCTGCGCGCTCTGCAAATGGGTGAAGCCGGGCATGATGGTGTCCGCCTCGCGCTGCGCCAGGTCCACCAGGCCGGTCTGCAGACGGGTCAGCTCCGCGGCTATCCGGTCGATACGGTTGCGCAGCCACAGGCGGATGTCGGTGGCCACCTGGTCGTTGCGGGAGCGGCCGGTGTGCAGCTTCTTGCCGGTGGCGCCGATGCGGTCGGTCAGGCGCGCCTCGATGTTCATGTGCACGTCTTCCAGCTGCACGGACCAGGGGAATTCGCCGGCCTCGATTTCCGCGGCGATCGCCTTCAGGCCGCCTTCGATCTGCCGGTACTCGTTTTCCGTCAGCACGCCCACTTCCGACAGCATCTGCGCGTGGGCCAGGGAGCCCTGGATATCCTCCAGCGCCATGCGCTGGTCGAAGGTGACCGAGGCGGTAAATCGTTCCACAAAGGCGTCGGTGGCTTCACTGAAGCGGCCGCCCCACAACTTGGCAGAGGGATTCGTGGCGGCGGGATTGGAGGAAGTGTTGTCGTTGCTCATGGTATCCCTGGCAGCTGAATGGGTGAAAGGCGGCAGCGCTGGTGGTATCTTCCCGTTCTGACTTCGGGAACATCAAGAATAACAAGTGGTATGACTCCCCCCAGGCCGGCGGGCATTATAGCGCAGCAAGTTCGCGAAATTGCCGCCAGTGGCAAAGATTCCGCGCACCCTGTGCCTCCCCCGTTCCTGCCGGATCTGTGCGGCGTGTCCGCCCTGGCGGCGCTGGTGCTGATGGGCGAACTGCTGGCCCTGGTGCTGGTGCTGGCGGTGGACGGCCTGCGCGAATTCAGCTGGGAGCGCCTGGGGCTGGTATCCCTCGCTGTCCAGTGGGTGATACTGCCCTCCGCGGCGCTGCTGTGCCGCCTGCGCCCGCGCCTGGCGCAGCTGCCCCACAAGCTGGCCGGTGGCCTCAGCTTCGCTGCGGTGCTGGCCGTGCTGCTGATAGTGATGAGCGCCCAGCAGTGGTGGCGGGCCTTCCTGTCCCATTCCCCCTTTGATTACTGGCGCTTCCTCGGCGACAGCCTGCTGGGCGCCATCTGCACCGGGGTGGTGTTGCGTTATGCCTACGTGCAGCAGCAGCTGCGCAACCAGCAGCAAGCGGAGCTGGGGGCGCGTATCGATGCGCTGCAGTCGCGCATACGCCCGCACTTCCTGTTCAACAGCATGAACAGCCTCGCCAGCCTGATCGCCATAGACCCGGAGCGGGCAGAGCGACTGGTGGAGGACCTGTCGGTGCTCTTTCGCGCCAGCCTCGCCGATGCCAAGCTGGTGCCGCTGGGGCAGGAACTGGCTCTGGCCAGACGCTACCTGGAGATAGAGAGTCTGCGCCTCGGCGAGCGGCTGCGGCAGCGCTGGGAAATCGGCGAGGGGCTGGAGCAATTGGAGGTGCCGGGCATGTTGCTGCAGCCTCTGCTGGAAAATGCGGTGCTGCACGGTATCGCGCGGCTGCGCGCGGGCGGCGAGATCACGGTGCGCCTGGCGATCGAAAATGGCCGCCTGCAACTCGACATCGACAACCCGGTGCCCGATGACGACGGCCGCGCGCGGCGGCAGAGCAACGGCATGGCGATGGAGAATATCCGCCAGCGCCTCGCCGCCCATTACGGCAATCGCTTCACTTTTGCCGCCGGCCGCGAAGGCGACGGCTACCGGGTACAGCTGCAGCTGCCGGTTGCGCAGCTGGCGGTACGGAAACAGCAGGCAGAGGAGGCGCTGGCGTGAACTCGCTGACCGTCCTGATCGTCGACGACGAACCCCTGGCCCGCGCGCGCCTGGCGCGGCAGCTGCAGGCATTGGACGGTTGCGAACTGCTGGCCGAGGCGGCCGATGCCGAAGAGGCACTGGAGCAGGTGGACAGGCTGGACCCGGACCTGGTGCTGCTGGATATCGAAATGCCCGGCGACAGCGGCCTGGAACTGGCGCACCGGCTCTCGCAGCTGGAGCTGCCGCCAGCCCTGATCTTCTGCACCGCCCACGACGAATTCGCCCTGCCGGCGTTTACCACCGCCGCGGCGGGTTACCTGCTGAAGCCGGTCAGTGCCGCGCAGTTGGGCGAGGCGATCGCGAAAGTGCAGCGGCTCAGCAAACCGCAGCAGCAACTGCTGCGACACGGGGGAAACTCCAAGGGCCGCAGCCGCATCAAGGCGATCAGCCGCCGCGGCGTAGAACTGGTGGAAGTGGATTCCATCCGCTGCTTCGTCGCCGACAGCAAATATGTGGTCGCCCATCACGCCGGCGGTGAGACGATCCTGGATGAGTCGCTGAAGGAACTGGAGGGCGAGTTCGGCGAGCGCTTCGTGCGTGTGCACCGCAATGCGCTGGTGGCAGTGGCGTTTATCGGCGGGCTGCGCAAAGACGGCGCCAACTATCGGGTGGAGCTCAGGGGTGTCTATGAACAGCCGCTGGTCAGCCGGCGTATGCTGCCTTCGGTCAAAGCATTGCTCGATGCCCTGGCCTGATTGATCCCGGGGCTTTCCGCAAGAGGCTCAGGCCCTTGCGGCCAAAATAGTTCCACCGCCGATCAGCACGCCGCCGCCAATCAGGTTGAAGGAGCGGCTCGATGTCGACTTGTCCAGCAGGGCGCTGGCCCTGGCTGCCAGGAAGGCGTAGCCGAGCATCACTCCGCCGACCGATAAAGCCGTGACCAGCAGTATCGCCAGTACATCGGTGATGGTAATACTGGTCATATCCAAAAATGTAGGAAAAAAGCTCACATAAAACAGAATGGCCTTGGGATTGCCGAGGGTGGTGAGCAGACCTATCAGCAGATTGGACCGGTAAGAGGTTTCCCTGACGCCCTCGATTTCTTCGGCTCTCGCGGGTGATCGGATCATCCTGATCCCAAGCCATACCAAATAAGCTACACCCAGGTATTTGATGGTGGTAAACACCCCGCCCATGGTCTCCGCGAGGATGCTCAAACCGGATATGCAAAGCAGGATAAATACGTAGTCGCCCAACACTATTCCGAGCGCGGTCACAGCGCCGTGGGAGAAACCCGAGGTCATGGAGCGAGCAGCCACAACGATAACGCCCGGGCCGGGGATCACCGCCAAAATGAACATGGCTCCAAACAGGGCAAGGGCGCCGGTGATGGACATGGTTTTTCCTCTGTCAGTACAACTGCGGCCCGCCGTCCCCGTACTCGGAATCGTTCTGCAGGCTCAACTCGCCGGCCGCGCTGTTCAGGTACTCGGCGTCCGATTCGGACTTGAGCTTGATCATCAGGCGCAGGTCGTTGGCGGAGTCGGCGTAGGCGAGGGCGTCTTCGTAGGTGATTTCGCCGCGGTCGTAGAGTTCGTACAGGGCCTGGTCGAAAGTCTGCATGCCCTGCTCATTGGAGCGCTTCATCAGCTCCTTCATCTTGTGCACCTCGCCCTTGCGGATCAGGTCCGACATCAGCGGGGTGTTGATCATGATCTCCAGGCAGGCGCGGCGGCCGTCGCCGTCCGGGGTGGGCACCAGTTGCTGGGCCACCATCGCCTTCAGGTTCAAGGACAGGTCCATCCACAGTTGCCGGTGGCGATCCGCGGGAAAGAAGTGGATGATGCGGTCCAGGGCCTGGTTGGCGTTGTTGGCGTGCAGGGTGCAGAGGCACAGATGGCCGGTCTCGGCGAAGGCGATGGCGTGGTCCATGGTCTCGCGGGTGCGCACCTCGCCGATCAGTATCACGTCCGGCGCCTGGCGCAGGGTATTTTTCAGGGCCACTTCGAAGGATTCGGTATCCAGCCCCACTTCGCGCTGGGTGACGATGCAGCCGCGGTGCTGGTGTACGAATTCGATCGGGTCCTCGATGGAGATGATATGGCCCTTGGAGTTCTCGTTGCGGTGGCCGATCATCGATGCCAGCGAGGTGGATTTACCGGTACCGGTGGCGCCGACGAAGATGATCAGGCCGCGCTTGGTCATCGCCAGGTCCTTGAGCACGTCCGGCAGGCCCAGGCCGTCGATGGTGGGGATCTTGGTCTCGATGCGGCGCAGTACCATGCCCACCAGGTTGCGCTGGAAAAAGGCCGATACCCGGAAGCGGCCCACGTTGCGCACGGCGATGGCGAAGTTCAACTCCTTTTTCTCCGCGAACTCGCGCCGCTGCTTTTCGTTCATGATGCCGACCACCAGCTCCCGCGCCTTCTCCGGCGTCAGTGAAGTGGAGCTGGCGGGGACCACCCGGCCGTGGACCTTGATGGAGGGCGGCACGCCGGCGGTGATGAAGAGGTCGGAAGCGCCTTTCTCGACGACCAGTTGCAGGAGTCTTTCGATTTCCATTGTTGTTACCGCTTTTTATTCGTTTTTCATGGCGGGCCTGCGGCCCGTTTGCCGAGCTGGAGCTCGGCGTTCCCAGGGCGGGCCTGCGGAGCTGGAGTTCCGCGTTCCCGGGAGCTGGCTTTCCCAGTCCCCAGTCCCTAGAAATTCTCCGGCATCTTGGCTTTCTCGCGCGCGACTTCGCGGGCGATGATGCGCCTTTCCACGAGTTCCTGCAGGCATTGGTCCATGGTCTGCATGCCGACGCTGGCGCCGGTCTGGATGGCGGAGTACATCTGCGCGACCTTGTCTTCGCGGATCAGGTTCCTGATCGCGGGGGTGCCGCGCATGATCTCGTGGGCGGCGACTCGGCCGCCGCCGTTTTTCTTCAGCAGGGTCTGCGAGATCACCGCCTGCAGGGATTCCGACAGCATGGAGCGTACCATGGCCTTCTCCTGGGCGGGGAATACGTCCACCACCCGGTCGATGGTCTTGGCGGCGGAGGTGGTGTGCAGGGTGCCGAACACCAGGTGGCCGGTTTCGGCGGCGGTCAGGGCCAGGCGGATGGTTTCCAGGTCGCGCAATTCGCCCACCAGGATGATGTCCGGGTCCTCACGCAGGGCCGAGCGCAGTGCCTCGGCGAAGCCGTGGGTGTCGCGGTGCACCTCGCGCTGGTTGACCAGGCACTTCTTGGATTCGTGCACGAATTCGATCGGGTCCTCGATGGTGAGGATATGTTCGTACTTGTTGTCGTTGATGTAGTCCATCATCGCCGCCAGGGTGGTGGACTTGCCGGAGCCGGTGGGGCCGGTGACCAGTACCAGGCCTCTCGGCGTGTCGGAGATCTGCTTGAACACCTGGCCCATGCCCAGGTCTTCCATGGTCAGCACCTTGGAGGGAATGGTCCGGAACACGGCGCCGGCGCCGCGGTTGTGGTTGAAGGCGTTGACGCGGAAGCGCGCCACCCCGGGCACTTCGAAGGAGAAGTCGGTCTCCAGGAACTCCTCGTAGTCCTTGCGCTGCTTGTCGTTCATGATCTCGTAGATCAGGTTGTGCACCTGCTTGTGCTCCATGGGCGGCAGGTTGATGCGGCGCACGTCGCCGTCCACGCGGATCATCGGCGGCAGGCCGGCGGACAGGTGCAGGTCGGAGGCGTTCTGTTTGGCACTGAAGGCGAGAAGTTCTGTGATATCCATACTGCTACCTTATTGTTCTCTCTACCTCTTGGTATTTGCGACTACCTTGTGGTTCCGGGGGGAGGCTCGGTTAGAATCGCCCTCCTGTTCGGTAGGGGCACCAGTATATGCGCAAAGGGATCATCGTCGAAAACCTCAATGCCGTGCGTGAGCGCATCGTCACAAGTTGCGTTGCCTGCGGCCGCGATCCGGGGGTGGTGACCCTGCTGGCGGTGTCCAAGACCCGCCCGGCGGCGGACCTGCGCGCGGCCTACGAGGCCGGCCAGCGGGATTTCGGCGAGAACTACCTGCAGGAGGCGCTGGAGAAACAGGGGGAACTGGCGGACCTGGCCATCTGCTGGCATTTCATAGGCCCGCTGCAGTCGAACAAGACCCGTGCCGTGGCCGAGTCATTCCAGTGGCTGCACACGGTGGACCGGCTGAAGATCGCCGGGCGCCTGTCGGAGCAGCGCCCGTCGGGCATGCCGCCGCTGAATATCTGCCTGCAGGTGAACATCGACAGGGAGGAGAGCAAGGCCGGTGTGGCTCCCGACGAGTTGCCGGCGCTGGCGGCGGCGGTGGCGGAACTGCCGAACCTCAGCCTGCGCGGGCTGATGGCCATACCGGCGCCGCGGGAGTCGGAGCAGCACCGACCCTTCGCGCAGCTGGCGCAGCTGCTGCGGCAACTGCGCGACCAGTTGCCGGAGCAGCCCCTGGACACCCTGTCTATGGGCATGTCCGGCGATATGGAGGCGGCCATTGAGTGCGGTGCCACTATCGTCAGGATCGGCACCGATATCTTCGGCCGCCGCGACTAGGGCGTCAGTTCGGCGGATCTCATCTCTTCACCGCCTGATTCTTGCCAACTGGCCACCGGCTGCGCCAGCAGGTGCTCGGAGAAGAAGAGGGCGGTGGCCTGGGCGAAGAGGTCGCGGTTCTCCTTCTTGCGGTAGCCGTGCCCCTCGTTCAGCGCATTCATATACCAGACCGGCTTGTCGCCCTGGCGCAGCGCGGCCACTATCTGCTCGGCTTCGCTCACCGGTACCCGCGGGTCGTTCTCGCCCTGGGCGACAAAGATGGGCACGCGGATCTTGTCCACATTGTTGCTGGGGCTGATCCTGTCCAGGAAGGCGCGCATATTCGGGTCCCGCTCATCGCCGTATTCCACCCGGCGCAGGTCGCGGCGGTAGTCGCGGGTGTTGGTCAGGAAGGTGACGAAGTTGGAGATGCCGACGATGTCCACCGCGGCACGCAGCCGCTCGCTGTAGTGCATGGCACTGGCCAGCACCATATAGCCGCCGTAGCTGCCGCCGAACACCGCCACCCGCTCGCCGTCCAGGTCCGGCTGGGTGTCGATCCAGTCCAGCAGTGCGCCGATATCCCGCACCGAGTCCTCGCGTTGGTAGCCGTTGTCCAGCGCCACATAGGTCTTGCCGTAGCCGGCGGAGCCGCGCACGTTGGGGGCAATGACGGCGACGCCCAGCTTCTGCAGCCACAGCTGGTAAGTGCTGCTGAAGTAGGGCCGGTACTGGGCCTCGGGGCCGCCGTGGATGGAGATCACCACCGGCACCGGGCCCTTGGCATCGCTCGGGCGGTAGACGAAGGCCGGTATCTCCCGCGGCTCGTCGTTTACCTGGTCGAAGGTCGGGTAGTGCACCAGTTCCGGCTCGACGAATTTGTCGGTGTCCAGCCCACCCACCTCGCTCGCGGTCCAGCGCTGCAGCTGGCCGGCGCGCAGCGGGTTGCGGCGCAGTGCGAGCACGAAGGTGTCGGTGGGGGTCCTGGGGGTGTTGATGGACAGCGCCAGCCTCTCGCCCTCGGCGTCGAACTCCAGGCCGCCGATGACGCCGATCGGCAGGCTGTCCACCTTGCGGTAGCGGAAGTTGCGCGGGTTGAACAGGTACAGCTTGTCGACACCGTTCTCGTTGACCGTGAAGGCGCCGCGGCGCTTGTCGGCACTGAGCGCCAGGGCGGTGACATCCCAGGGGATATCCGCGGTGATGACCCGCTCCGCGCCGGATTCTATGTTGCGAAAGATCAGCTGCGCGAACTCGCCGTTGCGGTCGCTGACATAGAAGACGCCGTTGGTTCCAAAGTCCATGGCGTAGTTGCGCGATTCGCTATCGCTGTCTCCGGCGATGGGGGTCAGCTCGCCGCTCTCCAGGTCGAGCAGGTGCACCAGCGAGTTGGTGGAGGAGATGTACTGCTGCACCAGCAGCCGGCGGTTGTCGGCGCTGAAGGCGGCGGGTCCCCACCAACTGCCGTCCGGCGATTCCAGGGCCAGGGAGCTGCTGTGGCCGCGGTCGGAGAAGCGGGTGATCCACAGGTCGTTCGACCTGCCGTTGCGGCGGGTGCTCTGGTAGGCGAGGACGCTGCCGTCGTCGCTCCAGGCCATGGCACCGTTGCGGGACTCGCCGTCGGTGATCATGCGGCTGCTGCCACTGGCGGGATCGAACAGGAATATCTGTGTGTCCTCGCTGCCGCCGGCATCCATGGTGAAGGCCACTTCGGGGAATTGGGGTCGCGGGCTGATCTGGCCGACGGGCTCGTGGAAGAAGGTCAGCTGTTTACGAGCGCCGCCGGGTCTATCCACCCGGTGCAGCTGGTCCACTTCGCCGAATCGGGTGGAGATATAGAGGCCTTCGGCGCCTTCCACCCAGCCCCGGAAGGCCGCGGAGCGCACATTCTGGTAGCGATTGAGATCCTCGGCGAGCGGCTCCGGTATCGCCGGGATATCCTCCATCACCAGGTTGCCGTTATTGAGGGTGCGGCTCTCCACCGCGGCGAATGACAGGCCGGCGGTGCCCAATCCCAGGGCGAGCGCCAGCCAACGGAGGGGTCTGGACTTGTTCATCTGCGTTCCTTGTTATTGTGAATTCGCGACCTCATAGTAGAAGTCGCCGACGGCGGCGCCAACGGTTTGCGGCGAGCCGTGCCCCTACCGGGGTCAATCGGGGCAAAAGGCCGCCAGATTTTTATTTGCCCGCGACCGCATCCATAATTTGCCGCAGCTCGATCAGGCAGACGCAAAACCAGAGGTAACAGTGACAGAACCCAAGATGGTATTTATCGGCGGCGCCGGCAATATGGCCGGCGCGGTGATCGGTGGCCTGGTGAGCAGCGGCTACCCGGCGGACAAAATAATCGCCACCGGCCGCAACGAACAGAAACTCGCGGACTTTGCCGCGCGCACCGGCGTACAGGTGCGCACTGACAACGCCGCCGTGGCCGACACCGATGTGCTGGTGCTGTCGGTGAAGCCGCAGATGATGAAGGGACTGTGCGAATCTCTGGCTTCAATAGTGAGTGAGCGCAAACCCCTGGTAATCACCCTGGCTGCGGGCATACCGCTGGCCGCCTATCAGCGCTGGCTCGGCGCCGGTGTGCCGATAGTGCGCGCCATGCCCAACACCCCGGCGCTGGTGGGCACCGGCGTGACCGGTCTCTACGCGGGCGAGGGCGTCAGCGAGGCGCAGAAACAGATAGCCACGCAGATGGCGAAAGCGGTGGGTATCGCCCACTGGGTCGAGGAGGAGTCCGGCATAGACCTGGTGACCGCCGTGTCCGGCTCCGGCTCTGCCTACTATTTCCAGTTTATGGAGTCGATGATCGACGCGGCGGAAAAAGCCGGCATGCGGCGCGCCGACGCCGAGCGGCTCACCTTGCAAACCGCCCTGGGGGCGGCGAAACTGGCCGTCGCCAGCGATGTGGACGTGGCCCGGCTGAAGCGCAATGTCATGTCCCCCAACGGCACCACCGAGCGGGCGATACAGCGCTTCCTGAGCGGCGGCCTGCCGGAATTGGTGGAGCAGGCCATGCGTGACTGCGCCGAGCGCGCGGCGGAGATGGGCCGGGAGCTGGATCAATAATCACAAGGGAATTTCGATGGTAAATACGTTTAGCAATATCGGCGTCTTCCTGCTCGCCACCCTGGGCATCCTCTACCTGTTCGCGGTGCTGATGCGTTTCCTGCTGCAGCTGGCGCGGGCGGATTTCTACAACCCCATCTCCCAGGGCATCGTCAAGGCCACCAACCCGCTGCTGCTGCCGCTGCGCAAGGTGGTGCCGGGACTGCTCGGCGTGGATATGGCCTCGGTGGTGCTGGCGCTGCTGGTGGGCTGGGCGATGATCCTCGGCTGCGGCCTGCTGGCCGGCGTCGGCCTGTTCAACCCGCTCTCGGCGCTGCTGTGGTCGCTGATCGGCTGCGTCATGACGGTGATCGCCATCGCCTTCGTGGGTCTGCTGATCTCGATAATCTTCAGTTGGATTGCGCCCCACAGCGGCCACCCGGCGCTGATGCTGCTGCGCCAATTGCTGGAGCCCTTCTGCGCGCCGGTGCGTCGGCTGATTCCGCCGCTGGGCATGATCGATATCAGCCCCATCTTCGTGTTCATCCTGCTGACGGTGGCGGACAAGCTGCTGTTCGGCTTCGCGCAGATGGCCAATATGCCCGCCTTTGTCTACAGCCTCTTCTGGCATATCCCTGGCTTCTGATTCAACGGATTTCCCCGTTCCCGCGCACTGGGTCGCAACAAATGCGGCCCGGCGCTTCTATAATCCCCGCCGTTGGCCGACAATAGTCGGCCCAAATGTGCAGTCAATAGCCGCCAATAAAAAGAACACCGATTACATGGAAGACGCCATCTTGCGCCAGCATATTGCCGACTACGACCGCTGGAAAAAGGCCCTCGACCGCCAACTCGCCGCCTTCAACGGCTGGCTTGCGGAGCATTTCCCCAATTCCGCCGGCGCGCGCCAGGTATTACAGCAGGCGCGCACGCTGCTCGCCGAGGACCAGTTCACCCTGGCCTTGGTGGGGGAATTCTCCCGTGGCAAGACCGAACTGATCAATGCACTGCTGTCGCACACCTACGGCAAACGGCTGCTGCCGTCCAGGCCCGGGCGCACCACCATGTGCCCTACGGAGATCTTCAGCGACGGTGGCGGGCAGGCGAGCCTGCGCCTGCTGCCGATTGAGACGCTGGCCACCAACACCAGCCTGGAGAGCTTCCGCCGCATACCGCAGAAGTGGGTCACCCACGAGTTCGATGCCGGGGACGCCGAGGCCACCCGCGAGGCGCTGCTGAAGGTCGCCGCGAGCAAGGCGGTTACCCCGGAGGAGGCGGCCCGCTACGGCTTCGATCGCCGCCACCTGGACGGCAAGGGCCAGTTGGTGGAGATCCCGGCCTGGCGCTACGCGCTGATCTGCCTGCCGCACCCGCTGTTGTCCCAAGGCCTGCGCATCATCGACACCCCCGGGCTGAACGCCCTGGGCAACGAGCCGGAACTGACCCTCAGCACCCTGCCGAGTGCCCAGGCGGTGGCTTTCCTGCTGTCCGCCGACGCCGGTGTCAGCGGCACGGACCTGAACATGTGGGAGACCCACCTGGTGCCGCTGCGCCAGCATCGCGGCACCGCGGTGATGGCGCTGTTGAACAAGATCGACGCCCTCTGGGACGACCCGGACGAGGATCCGGAGCTGCTGCTGCGGCAGATGCGCGCCCAGGTGGGCAAGCTGCTCGACCTGCCGCAGGACAGCGTCGTGGGGGTGTCGGCGAAGAAGGCGCTGTTGGCCCGCCAGCAGCGGGACCCGGAGCTGCTCGCGCAGAGCCGCTTCGCCGATTTCGAGAAACTGCTGGTGCAGCGGTTGATGGAGCACCGCCAGAAGGTGGCGGAGCACCGCTCGCTGCACCAGGCCCTGACCCTGATGGCGGATACCCGCGACCTGCTCAAGCGCCGCCTCAACAGCGGCCGTGCCGCGCTCACCCACCTGCAGCGCAACGGCGCCACCAGCGCCGAGCAACTGGCCGAGCTGGCACAGTTACAGCAGACGGTGCGCGAGCAGCACAAGCTCTGCCACCAGGAGCTGCTGACCCTGAAATCCAGCCAGCGTATGCTGGCCCGCCAGCGGGCCTCGCTGTTGGCACCGGTTTCCAGCCAGCAGCTGCAGTTGCTGATCGACGACACCAGCCGCGCCCTGCACGAGCGCTGGACGCCGCTGGGCCTGGCCAGGGCCATCGACGGCTTTATGGAGGGGGTGGACCACCAGATGGAAAACCTGGAGCGGGAAGTGGTGCAGGCCAACCGCCTGCTGGATGCCATTTTCGCGCGCTCCAGCCTCGGCGGCAGGGAGGCCCGGGAGCAGCACTTCAGTATCCACAGCTGCCGCGCCGCCCTGCGCGGCCTGCACCGCCAGGCGGCGCAGCTGCGGCGCTCGCCACAGCTGCTGTTGGCGCGCCGCAACCGTCTCACCCAACGTTTCCTCGCCACCCTGGCCAGTGAGGTGGGGCGACTCTACAGCCAGCTGATTTCCGCCGCGGACGGCTGGCTGGACCAGGCCCTGGAGCCGCTCAAGCAGCATGTGCAATACCAGAAGCACCTGTTGAACCGCCACCTGATCAAGCTCACCGAGCTGAAGCAGAAGACCCAGAGCAAGCGCACCGACCTGCGCGCGCTGGAGGAGGAAATACTGCGCAACGGCAGCGCCCTGGCCTCCCTGGAGGAGCTGCTGCGCCAGAGCAGCTCCGCCCCCCAGCCCCTGGCGCCGGCGCCAAAGCCCGACAATGTCACCCCGCTGAAAAAGGCCCCGGCGTAAAACCGGGACCCCGGGGTGGCGCATACATACGCTACCCGGGTCCGGGTGTGGCCTTGTAGGAGCGGCCCATGGCCGCGATCGGACTCTGGGAGATAAACCCGGACTGCAATCGCGGCCATGGGCCGCTCCTACGGGGGGCACCAGCGGGCGCTTAATTTGTATTCCGCCTCCCGGCTCCCGTAAACTCTCCTGTCCCTCATTTGTTTACACCCGATTGATCCGGAAGCCACAACTGCCTTGTCCACGGAAAAAGTTTCACCGTCACCCGCCGCGCGCCATGTCGCCGAGCCCGGCTCCGTCGGTATCGTAGTGCCGCAGAGCCACACCTTCAGCGAACCCCTGGAGCTCGCCTGCGGGCGCACCCTGAAGGACTACACCCTGGTCTACGAGACCTACGGCGAACTGAACGCGGCCAGGAGCAACGCGGTGTTGATCTGTCACGCCCTGTCCGGCCACCACCACGCCGCCGGCCGCCACAAGCCCGAGGACAAGCGCCCGGGCTGGTGGGATCACTACATCGGCCCCGGCAAGCCGATCGATACCGACAAGTTCTTCGTGGTGTCACTGAACAACCTGGGCGGCTGCCACGGCTCCACCGGCCCGGCCTCGATCAATCCGGAGACCGGCAAGCCCTGGGGCCCGGACTTCCCACCCCTGCGCGCGCGGGACTGGGTGCACAGCCAGGCGCGCCTGGCCGATTTGCTCGGCATCGCCCAGTGGGCCGCGGTGGTGGGTGGCAGTCTCGGCGGCATGCAGGCGATGCGCTGGGCGCTGGAGTACCCCGAGCGGCTGCGCCACTGCGTGGTGATCGCCTCGGCGATGAAACTGTCCGCGCAGAATATCGCCTTCAACGAGACGGCCCGACAGGCCATCACCTCGGATCCGGATTTCTGCGGCGGCCGCTACCTGGAGGAGGGCAGGCTGCCGCGCCGCGGCCTCGCGGTGGCGCGCATGATCGGGCATATCACCTACCTGTCCGATGACGGCCTGGGGCGCAAGTTTGGACGCGAGCTGCGCTCCGGTACTTTCAGCCTCGGAACGGACGAAGAGGTGGAATTCCAGGTGCAGAGCTACCTGCGCCACCAGGGGGACACTTTCTCCAACAGCTTCGATCCCAACACCTATATCCTGATGACCCGCGCCCTGGACTATTTCGACCTGGCACGGGAGTACGGCGACGACCCGGTGGCGGCCTTCTCCCACGCCAAGTGCAGGTTCCTGCTGATCTCCTTCACCTCCGACTGGCGCTTCGCCCCGGAGCGCTCGCGGGAAATCGCCGACGCGCTGGTGCACGCCAATGTGCCGGTCAGCTACGCCGAGATCGAATCCGCCATGGGCCACGACGCCTTCCTGCTGCCGAACGAGCGCTACCAGCGGGTGTTCGGCACCTATATGAACGGTGTCGCCACTATGAACGGTATCGCCGCTATGAACGGTGTCGCCGCTGAAGTGGAGGGGCGTTGAATGCGTATTGATTTGGATGTGATCCAGAACTGGATAACGCCGGCGAGCCGGGTGCTCGACCTGGGCTGTGGCGACGGCGAACTGCTGGAGCAATTGGCCAGGAACAAGGGGGTCAGCGGCTACGGGCTGGAGATAGACCCGGACCAGATGGAGCGCTGCCTGGCCCGCGGTGTCAGTGTCGTGGAGCAGAACCTGGACCAGGGCCTGGGCAACTTCGCCGACGACAGCTTCGATACCGTGGTCATGACCCAGGCGCTGCAAACCCTGCGCCAGCCGCACCTGGTGGTGCGGGAGATGCTGCGGGTCGGGCGCGAGTGCATCATCAGCTTCCCGAACTTCGGCCAGTGGAAGGCGCGCTGGCACCTGGCGTTTTCCGGGCGCATGCCGGTCTCGGACTTATTACCTTACGAATGGTATGACACACCCAATATTCACTTTTGTACCTTCCGCGACTTCGAGGTCCTCTGCCGCGAGAACCACTGGACTATCGTCCACCGCCAGGTAGTATCCGAATCCGCCTTGGGGGCCGTCCTCAAGGATTTTCTGCCCAATCTGTTTGGCGAGACGGCGATCTATCACCTGACTCGCTAAACTAAAAACAGCACAGGCAATCGGGCGCCAGCCCCGCCGGTGCCGAATACTGGAGGTGAACCGTGAAACGCATCCTAGCCGCAGCCGCCGCAGTGGCGCTGCTCCTTTGGGCCGCCAGCGCCGCCGCGCAGGAGGCCAAGGTCATCAAGAGTCACCAGGATTTTGGCGATTACCGGGTGATCTACTCGGTGTTCAACAGCGAATTTATCAAGCCGGAAATAGCGCAAAGTTACCAGTTGGTGCGCGCCAAGGACCGGGCTTTCGTGAATGTGTCGGTGGTGGAAAAGGAGGGGGGCAAGCGCGGCCTGGCCTCGGAGATGTCCGGAACCGCCACCAACCTGATCCAGCAGTCGCGGCCGCTGAAATTTATCGAGATTCGAGATGGCGATGCGGTCTACTACTTGGCGCCGTTGCGCTTCGAGGACGAGGAGACCCTCACCTTCGATATCAGCGTGAAGCTGCCGAATGGCGCCACTGAGACTATCAGCTTCCGCCGCAAGCTGGAAAAAGACTGATAGTACAACAGGGACTCGGGACTCGAAAGAATGGCGCCCCCCAAAGCCCAAGGTGCCCACCTTTGTTTACAGATACCAGATGCTGAAAAAAATCATATTGGCCAGCGGCAACGCCGGCAAACTCCGGGAATTCTCGCAGCTGTTCGCCAACTGGGATATCCAGGTGCTGCCCCAGTCGGCGTTCGATGTGCCGGACGCCGACGAGACCGGTCTCAGTTTTATCGAGAATGCGCTGATCAAGGCGCGCCACGCCAGCCGCATCAGCGGCCTGCCGGCGCTGGCGGACGACTCGGGCCTGGCGGTGGACGCCCTGGGCGGTGCACCGGGGATCTACTCCGCGCGCTACGCCGGCTCCGCTGCCACCGATGCGGACAACAACCGCAAGCTGCTCGAGGCCCTGCAGGATGTGCCCGACGAGCGGCGCACCGCCAGTTTCCACTGCGCCCTGGCGTTCGTGCGCAGCGGTGATGACCCGGTGCCGTTGGTGTGCAGCGCCCAATGGCGCGGGCGCATTCTGCGCGAGCCCCGCGGCGAACATGGCTTCGGCTACGACCCGCTGTTCTACGTCGAATCCCGGGGCATGACCTCCGCGCAGTTGGCCCGGGAGGTGAAGAACCAGCTCAGCCACCGCGCCCAGGCGGTGCGACAGTTTGAGATCCTGTGGCGCGAGCGCATGCAGGGCGGGGCCGGACTTGACTGACAGCGCCCTGCAACTGCCGCCGCTCAGCCTCTATGTGCATATCCCGTGGTGTGTGCGCAAGTGTCCCTACTGCGACTTCAACTCTCATGCCGTAGCCGCTAATGCCGTAGCCGCGGGCGCTCATGGAGTAGCCGCGGGCGCCGGCTCCCATGAAGCTGCGGGGCCCCACTCCGCCGGCTACGGCCTGCCGGAGGTGGAGTATGTGGCGCAACTGGAGCGCGACCTGGCGAGCCAGCTGCCCTGGGTGCAGGGTCGCAGACTGGAATCGATCTTTTTCGGTGGTGGCACCCCGAGCCTGTTTTCCCCCGCGGCCATAGGGCAGATCCTGGAGGCGGCGGAGCGGGCCATCGGCTTCGCGCCGGACATAGAAATTACCCTGGAGGCCAACCCCGGCACCTTCGAGCAGGAAAAGTTCTCCGGCTACCGCGCCGCCGGGGTCAACCGCTTGTCCATCGGCGTGCAGAGTTTCGACCCGCGCCAGCTCGAAAACCTGGGCCGTATCCACAGCGGCGATGAGGCCGCGGCCGCCCTGGGCATGGCGCGCCGCGCCGGCTTTGACAATATCAACCTGGACCTGATGCACGGGCTGCCGGAGCAGACGGAGGAGGCGGCGCTCGCGGACCTGGAGCGCGCCGTGTCCCTGGGCCCGGAACATATCTCCTGGTACCAACTGACCATCGAGCCCAATACCGCCTTCTACAGCGCGCCGCCGGTCACGCCGGGGTCGAAATTGATTGCGAGCATGCAGGGCTGCGGGCGCGAATACCTGGCCTCCCGGGGCTACGCCCGCTACGAGGTGTCCGCCTACAGCGGCGCAGGGCAGGTGTCGCGCCACAACCTGAACTACTGGTCCTTCGGCGACTACCTGGGCATAGGCGCCGGCGCCCACGGCAAGGTAACCCTGCCTGGCGAAGGGCGGATACTGCGCAGCCGCCGCACCCGCGCGCCGCGCCACTATCTATCAGGGGTAGGGACAGGGGCCGCGGCCGCTTTATCCGGGGCCTCGGGCGAGCTGATCCACCGCGAGTTGGCGCCGCCCCACTGCGACTATATCGAGCGGGAGGACCTGCCGCTGGAGTTCCTGATGAATGCCCTGCGGCTGGTGGAAGGGGTGTCGCTGGAGACCTTCGGCCGCTACACCGGCCTGCCGCTGGCAGCGCTCCAGCGCCAGTGGCCGGCGTTGGAGGCGATGGAACTGGTACAGCCGCTGGAGCGGCGCATCGCCGCCAGTCCATTCGGCTTTGACTATCTTGATGAGATCTTGCAGCGTTTCCTCGAGCAGCCTTGAGCAGCGGTTTGAGGAAGGTCCCAGGTGGCCGCGGGCGCTCTTGATGAGATCTTGCAGCGCTTCCTCGAGCAGCCCTGAGCGGGACTTGAAAGGTGCGGGGGGTGCCCCCATCTAGCGGGAAAACCGGCGTCTTGCGGCTGCGACCCCGCAGTCCTTATCATGGCCGAATGTGACTGCGGGCGAGGTCCGCACCCAGTAACCCAAAGAACAGGAAAGTAATATGAGCGAGCACGCTATCGTCAATGTAACCGACGCCGAGTTCGAAGCCGAGGTACTCAAGGCCGAGGGACCGGTGCTGGTGGATTTCTGGGCGCAGTGGTGTGGCCCCTGTAAGATGATCGCTCCGGTGCTGGACGACCTGGCGAACCATTACAGCGGCAAGCTGAAGATCGTCAAGGTCGATGTGGACGCGAACAAGGAGACCCCCGCCAAGTACAATGTGCGCGGTATCCCCACCCTGCTGCTGTTCAAGGGCGGCAATGTGGAGGGCACCAAGGTTGGCGCCCTGTCCCGCGCCCAACTGACCGAATTCATCGACAGCCAGCTGTAAGGCCGGAAGACCGTGCTGCAAAGGGCGTAAATTCCCTTTGCAGGATGGAGAACTGCCGTTATACTGGTCTTCATCTTGTAACTATTCAGACCAGTCGCAAACAGAGATCCGGCGACGAGCTGACGAAGACGCCCCTCCGCACGGTCAGTGACCATTCCCGGCGCGAACTCCTAAGAGTCGAACTCAAGAGCTGAACTTATCCTGAGCGAACGCTGCTCCGCCTGTTATCGAGACAGGGCAGATCATGAGTTCTCCTGGGCCTTTCGCGCGGTTGATAGGCAATGGCACGGTATTGTTCGGGGCCGCAACGAGCAAATTTTCAAACCCCAGACCCCTCCTCAAATTTCCGGCGCGTCCGCGCCAAATGACAACAGAAACCTTAATAAAGCAATTGGTATGAATCTTTCCGAATTAAAAACCAAACCCATTGAAGAACTGATCGAAATAGCCAAAGGCATGGGCCTCGAGAATCTGGCCCGCTCGCGCAAACAGGACATTATCTTCAATATCCTCAAACGCCACGCCAAAAGCGGTGAAGATATTTACGGCGACGGCGTACTGGAGATCCTTCAGGACGGGTTTGGTTTTTTGCGCTCCGCCGATTCCTCCTACCTGGCGGGCCCGGATGATATCTACGTTTCCCCCAGCCAGATCCGCCGTTTCAACCTGCGCACCGGCGACTCCATCTCCGGCAAGATCCGTCCGCCGAAAGAGGGCGAGCGCTACTTCGCCCTGCTCAAGGTTAATGAAATCAATTTCGACAAGCCGGAAAACGCGCGTAACAAGATCCTGTTCGAAAACCTCACCCCGCTCTTCCCCAACGACCGCCTGACCCTTGAGTGTGGCAACGGCTCCTCCGAGGACCTGATCGGCCGCATCATCGACCTGGTGGCGCCGATCGGTAAGGGCCAGCGCGGGCTGATCGTCGCGCCTCCCAAGGCCGGTAAGACCATCATGCTGCAGAATATGGCCCAGGCCATCACCCGCAACAGCCCGGAGTGCCACCTGATCGTACTGCTGATCGATGAGCGCCCGGAAGAGGTGACGGAGATGCAGCGCTCCGTGCGCGGTGAGGTCGTCGCCTCCACCTTCGACGAGCCGCCGGCGCGCCACGTACAGGTGGCCGAGATGGTCATCGAGAAGGCCAAGCGCCTGGTGGAGCACAAGAAGGATGTGGTGATCCTGCTGGACTCCATCACCCGCCTGGCGCGCGCCTACAACACTACCGTACCAAGTTCCGGCAAGGTGCTGACCGGCGGTGTGGACGCCCACGCCCTGGAGCGCCCCAAGCGCTTCTTCGGCGCCGCGCGCAATATCGAGGAGGGTGGCAGCCTGTCCATCATCGCCACCGCCCTGGTCGACACTGGCTCCAAGATGGACGAAGTGATCTTCGAGGAGTTCAAGGGCACCGGTAACATGGAGTTGCAGCTGGACCGCAAGATAGCCGAGAAGCGCGTCTACCCGGCCATCAACGTGCGCCGCTCCGGCACCCGCCGCGAGGAACTGCTGATGCCCGAGGGCGAACTGCAGCGGGTGTGGATACTGCGCAAGCTGCTGCACGACATGGAAGACCTGGCGGGGACCGAGTTCCTGATCGACAAACTGAAGGACTTCAAGACCAATGACGAGTTCTTCCTGTCCATGAAGCGGAAGTAAATATTGTTTATAACCGGCATCGAATAACGGCGCCGGTTTTGTACAGGTTTCTGAATAAGGCGTTTTTTGCGCTGAATTGGCCCTTGAAAAGGCGAGCCGTTAGGCATATAAAGGCCCACATTGTGGCGACGTACAGGTACTGACGACGCCGACCGAATTGGCCCGGGGTGATGTGAATCACCGCACTGAGGGGCCAATCTCAGATGGATGATCTGGTGGAGCTGGTTATCCATTTGTGACTGCACGACAGCCCACATATCTAGTGAGAACTTTTTGTGAATATCTATATTGGAAATCTGGCCTACGGCGTTACCTCTGATGACCTGCACGAAGCTTTTGGTGCATTCGGAGAAATCTCTCGGGCTACCGTAATCACCGACCGTGAGACTGGCCGTTCTAAGGGCTTCGGTTTCGTAGAAATGCCGAACGACGACGAAGCGCGCAAGGCAATCGAGGAGATGAACGACAAGCCGATGTCTGGCCGTAACATCCGTGTTAACGAAGCCAAGCCGCGCGAAGATCGTCAAGACCGTCCGCGTCGTCCCCGCTTCTAAGCACTGACCCTAAGGGTCGGGCCCTTTTGTAGTTTTAAAAGGGCAGCTTAAAAATTCCAAGGCCCGCGGCAACCGCTGCGGGTCGTTTTAGACTTCCCTCCGCTCCCTTGCCCCAAGGGTGCCATTCCCCATTTTGTCCCCACTGTTTTACACTGCGCACTGGATTCACTTTCTGTGCCCGGTACTGCATGAAATACAAAGACCTGCGCGACTTCATCAAGCTGCTGGAAAAGCGCGGCCTGCTCAAGCGCATCAAGCACCCCGTAGATCCCAAACTGGAAATGACGGAAATCGCCGACCGCGTACTGCGCAACCGTGGCCCGGCGCTGCTGTTCGAGAACCCGGTGGGCTTCGACACGCCGGTACTCGCCAACCTGTTCGGCACCCCGGAGCGCGTGGCCCTGGGCATGGGCCGCGAGAGCGTCAATGAGCTGCGCGAGGTAGGCGAGCTGCTCGCCTTCCTGAAGGAGCCGCAGCCGCCGGAGAACCTGCGCGACGCCTGGGAAAAGCTGCCGGTGTTCAGGCAGGTACTGAATATGGGCCCCAAGGTGGTGGGCAAGGCGCCCTGCCAGCAGGTGGAACTGGTCGGCGAGGATGTGGATCTCTTCAAACTGCCGATCCAGACCTGCTGGCCCGGCGACGCCGCACCCCTGGTCACCTGGCCCCTGGTGATCACCCGCGGCCCGGAGAAGAAGCGCCAGAATCTCGGCATTTACCGCATGCAGCTGCTGGGCAGGAACCGCCTGATCATGCGCTGGTTGTCCCACCGCGGCGGCGCCCTGGATTTCCGCGATTGGTGCAGGCGCAACCCCGGCGAACCCTATCCGGTGGCCGTCGCCCTCGGCGCCGACCCCGCCACTATCCTCGGCGCGGTGACGCCGGTGCCGGACACATTGTCCGAATACGCCTTCGCCGGCCTGCTGCGCGGCGACAAGACCGAAGTTGCCAATGCCACGCTCAGCGACCTGCAGGTGCCCGCCAGTGCCGAGTATGTGCTGGAGGGCTTTATCCACCCGGACGATATGGCCGACGAGGGTCCCTACGGCGACCACACCGGCTACTACAACGAGGTGGACCGCTTCCCGGTATTCACCGTGGAGAAGATCACCCACCGCAAAGACCCCATCTACCACAGCACCTACACCGGCCGCCCGCCGGACGAGCCCGCCGTACTGGGCGAGGCACTGAACGAAGTCTTCGTGCCGATACTGCAGAAACAGTTCCCGGAAATCGTCGACTTCTACCTGCCGCCGGAGGGCTGCTCCTACCGGCTTGCCGTAGTCACCATGAAGAAGCAGTACCCCGGCCACGCCAAGCGCGTGATGATGGGCGTCTGGTCCTTCCTGCGCCAGTTCATGTACACGAAATTCGTCATCGTCACCGACGACGACGTCAACGCCCGCGACTGGAAGGACGTCATCTGGGCCATGACCACCCGCATGGACCCGGCCCGCGACACCGTGATGGTGGAAAACACACCCATCGACTACCTCGACTTCGCCTCCCCGGTGTCCGGTCTAGGCTCCAAGATCGGCTTCGATGCCACCAACAAGTGGCAGGGTGAAACCAGCCGGGAGTGGGGGCGCCCCATTGAGCGGGACGAAAAGATTGTACAAAGAGTCGACGAAATCTGGCCGGAGCTGGGACTCTAAACAGGGCACAGAATAAAGTTCAGGGAAATCCCAGGGGGGAAAATGCGAGTCATTAAAACCATGCGCCCCGGCGAGCGAGGCGCCCGCCGGTTCCAGCGGCGCTACGGCGAACGCCTCTGTGCCGTGCGCTACCGCCAGTCTGCATGTGGCGCCAAGGTCCTGACCACGGTTGAAATCATTGTCGACGAGCGTGACAAGGTCCCGGCGCGCACATCACACAATGCCCTCCACGCCCACCAGCGCACCCAGCCGGTCGCTCTCCGCATAGCCTATGGAGAAGCAGAGCTACGCCAACTCATAAAACAAGCTGGCGGCCGCTGGAGCGCAAAAGCCAAGGCCTGGGTATCCCGCCGCGATATCGCCATCAGCCTCGGTCTGGGGCACCGCATTGTGGAGGGGTTGATTGACGCGTGTACAGATATAGACACCAGTTTCGAAATCTAGCGTGGCTATATATGGACACTTGTGGCTGGATATAGGTATAAATGCCTATATCTAGACACTGTGTGTAGATATGGACACGCTTTTGAATAAACTGTTATAAAACTCGGATAAAACTGTGGTAATCGAAGAAATAAATATTGAAGAGCTGCTTCGAGAATTTGTGGTAGAACAACAAGATTTGTTCTTAAATGACGTGAGTGAGCAGGCAATTTCACATCATCTTGCTACGAAATTAGCCAGTTGTTTTTCTGGTTGGCATGTAGATTGTGAGTACAATCGTAATGGAAATGATGTTAAAAAGTTAATGTATGCCTTGTCAGATCACGGTCGAGTAACTTCACGAAACGTGGTTCCAGATATTATCATTCACAAGCGCATGACTCCCGTTAATTTGCTAGCAATTGAAGTTAAGAAATCCACAAACATAGAAAATAGCTTCAAAGACCTCGCAAAATTGGAAGCATTCAAAGTTCAATTGCTTTATCAGCATACATTGTTTGTAAGGTTTTTGGCCGGGGCCCACGGCACAGGGGTGGCCGATGTCGTGTGGAGATAAGTTTTATAACCAGGCAATGCAGCCGACGGCTAAGTTTGTGCACTTTCCGCGCGGTCGCTACGCTCCCATTATCGCGCAAAAAGCACACAAACTTAGCCGCGACTGATTGCGGCGTTAGGCATAGGTCATGAAAGTTTTCCTCGACAGCAATATCGTTCAGCATTCCGCGACCACGTACCGGACAATGGACATATATTTTGGCGGGGCCAAGCCTGGCGAACCATTAGTTCGAGAAGGGCCAATACAAACAGTACAAAAACAACCGGCTAAAGATGAAAGATTGAGAAAGGAAATTTCATGTTTGGCAAAATTATCTAAAAAGCTAGAAAGTATCGGCGCCACCTTGATTATGGATTTTGAAAATTTCTCAGAAATAAATAGGGCAGGAAGATTCAGGGGCGATTATTTTTACGGAAGTAAAATTGATTATGCGGAGCGACCGCCGGAGTTTAATACAATTCTCGGAATGCCAAGCTGGCTAAATCCGGGGCCAACAAGCAATCACTTTCATAATTTTTTACACAGCCTAAAACATCCTAGATTCGTGGAATTGGCTAAGTATTCTGGTGCACTACAGAATAAAAAAGAAAATTACAATCAACTTGCTGATGCTTACTTCTTATGGTGTGCAGAAATTAACCACGTAAATTACTTTCTTACTTTGGATCTCAAGCTACATCGATCTATAAATGGTGCAAAAAGCCTTAAGTACACACCAAAAGTAGTCTGTGCCACGGAGTTACTATCGGAGTTGGAGGCTGCCTAACAATCAGCGGCAGAGCGACAGCCAACGCTACGCACCTTTTGTGTTACTCGCTGCGCTCAAACATTAACACAAAATGCGCTCCGCGCTGGCTGCGCCTGCGCTGGGCGTTCTGTTGAAAACGAATTCAGGCTTTAGATAAATGGCAAAAGCTGGCTTTATTCCGCAGAAGTTGAGGCCTTGGATTGAGGCGCGGAAGAAGTACCAGTTGTCACATGCCCAAGTACAGATGGCTAGGGAATTAGGTCTAAACCCCCAGAAATTCGGAGGTCTAGCCAATCACAAACAAGAGCCATGGAAGCTACCTTTGCCGGATTATATTGAGGAACTATATTTCAAGCACTTCAACAAAAGAAGCCCCGACGTTGTTCGATCAATCGAGCAGATGGTAAAAGACAAGGCCGAGAGAAAGGCCAAACGAAAAGACGGGAGGAGCTCGGAGGGATCTGAGCCAACTCCAACAGAACAAGTTTAGGCAAGCGACGCCAAAAAGCGGCGCGCCTGCTAAAAACGTTAGGATTCTGGGAAAGTCATGCAAAATATCACCATTACATGCGCTGTTTTGATATTAATTGCATTTGTTTCATTTTATTCTCAGGAAATCATCCAAAGTCACCAAAAAATTGTGAGAGATCCGGTCAGTGAAGAAGTATCTCCTTTTCTTGCTACGTCACTTCGCTCTGGAAGTCTATTTGAGAAAAAGTTAGAAAAAGAAATTGTGAGATTCTCTATATATAGATCATTTGAAGATACAATTTGGATAACTCTAGATTTAAACGAAGGTAAGATGCTTATCGAATCTCGTGGTTTTGATATGGGAACTCAGCAAGGTAAGAAACTAGACCTATCTGTCAAGGTTGATTCTCAGTATGTGAAAGCTGTTAGAACCGAAATTGCAGAATCATATTTAGAGGCTAAAAAAGAAGAGAACGAGGTTGGTCTAGATGGATCAACGTGGGTCATAGAGTTAACGTGGAATGGTAAGTATTACGCTAGTGATGTATGGAGCCCTGAGTTTGGTCCAGAACATCAGTTAGGTAGCTTATTATTTGATCGAGCGCAGCAGTATGCGTCACTCGGCCCCTTGTACTAATCCTAACAAGGCCATGCTGACGGGCAGCTTACGCAACGCGCTTCGCGCTAAATACACTACAGCTGCCGCAGATGGCAACGTTAGTTGCTAGGAGTTTTAATGAGATATTTTCTTTTAATATTACTGCTGATTGGGCCTGTGCATGCATCAGCATATAAATGCACAGACTCTGAAGGGAAAGTTAGTTTTCAAGAAACAAAATGTATAGGCACGGATGAGGTAAAGGTCAATGTAAAAACTCAAAAAAGTGAGGACTATGAGTATTCTATGTGGGTAGAACCTAATTTTGTTGATACTCAGTACTCAGTTCTGTTCAGGGGCGTTAACATCTATGAGCACAAGAAAGGCGACATAGTCTACAAAAATGTCCCTTGGGGCTGGAAATCTTATAAAGCTACAGGAGAGGTCATAGAGATATTTAAGGGTGATTTTTCAATCGGTGAAACGTTGGATGTTATTGTTTACTTGCCATACAACTCACGTCAAGTTAAAAGTTTAAATGAAGACTATCTTTTAAGTTTTTGTAAATCTAAATCAGGTAAATATTTTATTGGCACTCAGTATCAGTTACAAAAAGCAACTGCAGGTAATATTAGAAAATTCAGGGATGTGAAAAAGAATGGTACCTCACATCAAGGCGATGAGAAATGTATTTATAATAATCCATCGTTTAATCCCGATACACACAACTAACAAGTCAAGCAAGCGGGACGCCGTAAACGGCGCCCCTTCTTGAAGCGTTAGATTTACGAGAGAGCGCAGTGAACGAAGTAGATTGTCAAATCGAAGTTGATGTTGTCAATCAAAGTGTATTTGCAGAAAAGCTGAAAGTGCTTATTGACGGAAAAGGAAGAGGTTGTCTTGTAGAGACAGAGCTTCTTCATATTGAAGTCTGCTCAAATCAGGCTCAGGAATATGAAACG